>JGI24712J26585_10000439_pt1 | contig 36130 bp, 33 predicted proteins | sample BioPla3DNA2_FD_26585 | JGI IMG/M metagenome (IMG submission 26585)
TTGCTTAAGCCTTTGTCTTGACTTTTAATATAATTATAGTTACAATTTTTATGAAACCATGCAGAATTTTCATGTCATTATTATTAATGGCCATTGAGGTCGAACTGGAGGGGTTATATGTATTGTAAGAATTGTGATCAGTCGTTTTCCGATGAACATGTTTTCTGTAACAACTGTGGTGCAAAACTTGAAGATATAGATGCTGCCACTGAAGCCCTATTGGAAAATAATACCGAAGACAATGCTGTGGCAGACGTAAATACCGAGCCTCAGCCAGCAGCGGAGCAGGAAGCTGCAGAAACAAGACCTGAACCTGTGTTACAGCCTGAATCACAACCTGAACCACAGCCACAGCCCGTACNTAAAACAGAGCCTAAGCCAGAAAACACTATACCACAAGCTGTTGCACCGGAAGATTTCAAGAGTACGGCACAATCAACCCAACCTGTTGCTGTTTCATCGGAACCAGTTGTTGATAAAAAGCAGAGCAAGACCGTATCCTTTATTACATGGCTTATTATTATTATTATTAATATTATACCATTCACTGCAGGGGTCATATATACTGTGGGCTCCCTGGTTTNTCCCTTCTTCAATCTGGATAACATTACTGTCGAAGGACTTATACTGCCAGCGTTATCTTTAATCTATGTAGTTATGTTGTTTCTTTGGGCCTTTGGAAAGCCCAAAGCCCGTTCATTAAAGAATTATTCAAAGGCAACACTAATAATGGCTGGTATTATTATAGTAGTTGGATTTGTTATATTCCTGTTATTGCGCGATTACATTCTTGATATTATTGAAAACCTTCCATCTATATATGGGGAATTTCCTTTCTAGGACGGCTATGTTTTTTTAAATAAGAATTGAATTATTTGATTGCCTCAAAAACTTTCCATTTGTTCTTGGGGCAATCTGCGTTTTTATTGGTATTTTTAGCAAATGGAATCTCCCTCNAATATATCGTATTTTATCAAAATACTTATGGACAAGTTTATTATACTATGGTAATATAATTTGAAAATAACTTTGAGAGGGAAGGAACATGGTGTACTTAATGGTGGAAAAACTAAAGACGAACTCTTTTAACAGGATTAACACCGGGTCACTTATTCCCTTTTNCATAACAATTGAATCATTGCAAGTTAATTATTGCTTTTACAAATAGTAAGACAACGGTCTTACTATTTTTTTATGACCGGGGCTAATAATCCTGCTCCAAGAGTTTAAGAGTTCAACAAGAATTATTAAAAGCAATAAGAACTTTTTGAGGATACGAAAAGTAGTCATAGGGAGTGAAATAGATTATGAAGCTTAGATCCAAGGANTTACTGGGCTTATATCATCTTGGTGCTGATGAAATCAATTATATATTNGAAACGGCCAAAGATATGAAGAAAATTGTTCTTAGCTCTATGAAGAAAGTAAACTATCTTCAGGGAAGGTCGGTAGTAAGCCTTTTTTATGAAAACAGCACACGCACGCGGGTATCCTTTGAACTGGCCGCCAAATACATGGGTGCCCAGGCAGTTAACGTTTCTGTAAATTCAAGCAGTGTAGCTAAAGGAGAAACCCTGATNGATACCGGTAAAACCCTTGATGCTATGGGTACNGACATTGTTATTATGCGCCATAACCAGTCAGGCGCTCCTAATCTCCTCGCTAAAAATATAAAGGCATCAGTTATTAATGCAGGTGATGGCATGCACGAGCATCCCACCCAGGCACTGCTTGATATGCTTACCATGANAGAGGAGTTTGGATCTTTAAAGGGACTTAAGGTAGCAATAATAGGTGACATCTATCATAGCCGCGTTGCCAGAAGTAATATTATCGGCCTGAATAAAATGGGTGCAAAGGTACAAATATATGCACCGTCTACCTTAATGCCGGTGGGAATTGAAGAGTTAGGAGTAAAGATTTGTCCAACTATAGAGGATGCAACTAAAGACTGTGATGTAGTAATGGCATTGAGAATTCAGCTCGAAAGGCAAAAGAACGCTTTGTTCCCCACCAGTAATGAATATTCAAAATTCTTCGGATTAAATCCTGATAATATCAAGGGGACCAAAAAAAATGTTCTTTTTATGCACCCGGGACCTGTAAACAGAGGCCTGGAAATGACCTCCTCCTTAATTGATGCCGACAACTCTGTAATTAATAAGCAGGTTACCAATGGTGTAGCTGTGAGGATGGCATTGCTTTATTTGCTTATAGGGAGGGATGAGCTATGAGAACTTTGATTATTAATGGCAAGGTGTTTTTAGATGGCCAAATTGAAGAGGGAATGAGCCTTCTTGTTGATGATGGTATTATTATCGATGCTCAGAAGGATATTAAATGGGAGGCAGATAGAATTATAGATGCCAAAGGTCTTTATGTTTTGCCTGGCCTTATAGANGCCCATTGCCATTTAAGGGATCCGGGCTTTGAATACAAGGAAGATATTGTAACCGGAACAAAAAGTGCTGCAAAAGGTGGTTTTACTTCAATTGCATGTATGCCCAACACCAGTCCGACCGTTGATAACATAGGCATAGTAAGATATATCATTGAGAAAGCAAAAAAGGACGGATTTGTAAATGTATATCCTATTGGTGCAATTACCAAAGGCTTAGAGGGAAAAGAACTGTCAGAGATGGGTAGTATGAAGGAAGCCGGAATAGTCGCTGTTTCTGATGATGGGAAGCCTGTGATGAATGGCGATGTCATGAGAAAAGCCCTGATTTACGCAGGACAATTTGGCTTGAGTGTGATATCCCATTGTGAGGATCTGAGCATTACTGACGGCGGAAGCATGAATGAGGGAGTTACCTCCACTATATTAGGATTAAGAGGTATCCCGGCATCCTCTGAGGATGTAATGGTAGCCAGAGAGGTTCTGCTTTCTGAGTATACCAAAGTTCCTGTTCATATTGCTCATGTATCGACAAAGGCTTCGGTTGAGATTATCAGGCAGGCAAAGAAGCGTGGGATAAAGGTCACGGCTGAAACCTGTCCGCATTATTTCACATTGACCGAAAAGGCATGTCTGGACTATGACACGAATACAAAAATGAATCCTCCCCTAAGAACTCAAGNTGATCTTGAAGCAGTTATTGAGGGCCTCAGGGACGATACAATAGATATAATTGCAACCGATCATGCCCCTCATCACCGTGATGAAAAAAATGTTGAGTTTGAAAGGGCTGCAAATGGTATAGTAGGCTTTGAGACGGCTTTATCACTTAGCTATACCAATNTGGTGGAAGCGGGATACTTAAGCTTTTCACAAATGCTCCATAAGCTTACTGTTAATCCTGCAAAAATGTTAAAATTGGATAAGGGTGTCTTAAAATGCGGTAAATCAGCGGATTTAATTCTGGTTGATTTTGATAATGAGTATACTGTGGATGTCTCAAAATTTGCGTCAAAGAGTAAGAATTCCCCCTTTGATGGCTTTAAAGTGAAGGGAAGGGTTTTGCTTACCATGGTTGGCGGCAAAATCTCTTATTCTGATGAAGGCTTTACACTGTAATCTTATTAGGACGGCAGTCCCCGAAATTGTAGAGATTATAAATAGATATTTATAGGAGGAGCTATGAACTTTTCAGACAAGCTTACAGAATTAATAAAACAGAAAAACAACCCTTCGGTACTTGGTCTGGATCCAAAGCTTGAGTATATCCCCGAGTCTATAAAGAATAAGTATTTCAATAATTATGATGCACCGGGAAAAGCAGTGNCCGGCAGTATTGTTGAATTTAACAAAAGACTCATAGATGCATTATATGATATAATTCCAGCAGTAAAGCCTCAGCTTGCTTATTACGAAATGTATGGCATTGATGGAATTAATGCCTTTTATGAAACAGTAGCTTATGCTAAAGAAAAGGGTCTTTTAGTTATAGCCGATGGTAAACGGAATGATATTGGCACAACTGCACAGGCATATGCTAAAGCTTATCTTGGAAAAACAGATATTAATGATAGAAATATTGAAGCCTTTGGAGCCGATGCTCTTACCGTAAATGCCTATCTGGGCATAGATGGAGTCAAGCCATTTATCGAGGAATGTGAAAAGGATGCGAAGGGCATATTCGTGCTAGTAAAAACATCAAACCCCTCATCAGGCCAACTTCAGGATCTGGTTCTACAGGATGGGCGTACTATCTATGAGGCAATGGCTGATTTGGTAAATGAATGGGGAAGTACAACCCTTGGCCAATGCGGCTATTCTTCTGTAGGTGCAGTGGTGGGGGCAACATATCCTACGCAGCTTGAAGAAATGAGAAAGCGCATGGATAAAGCCTGGATTTTAGTGCCCGGATACGGAGCCCAGGGTGGAACAGCCAGGGATGTAGCCAGGGCCTTTGATAAGGATGGCCTGGGAGCCATTATAAATGCGTCAAGAAGTCTTATGTGTGCATACAATCTGGAGAATTGGAAAGCAAAGTATTCAAAAGAGCAGTTTGCAGAAGCTGCAAGGAGTGAAGCAGAGCGTATGCGGGATGATATAAATAAGGAAAGGGAATCTTTATGAAGGCTGTTTTAGCGTTGGAAGATGGAACCATGTTCCATGGTGAGTCAATAGGTGCACAAGGTACATGCATTGGAGAGATTGTGTTTAGTACAGGAATGACCGGCTATCAGGAGGTTTTATCCGACCCCTCATTTGTGGGGCAACTGGTGGCTCTGACCTATCCCATAGTTGGAAACTACGGCGTAAATCCCGAGAACACGGAATCAGACAAAATACATCTTAAGGGCTTTATAGTCAGAGAGCTGTGTAATGAACCGAGCAATTTTAGATGCCAGGGAACACTTGATGAATATCTCAAAAAGAATAGTATTATCGGCATTCAGGGGATTGATACCAGGGCCTTAACCAGAATACTCAGAGATAAGGGTACNATGAANGGGATTATTTCAACCCAATCTGATTTTAAATTAGAGGACTGGNTTGATAAGGTTAAGTCTCATAAGCTTGTTAATCCTGTTGATATGGTCACATCAAAAGAAGTCAAGCATTATGAAGGAGCGGGAAAAAAGGTTGCAATAATTGACTATGGTCTAAAAAAGAGCATAGTAAAATGCTTACAAAAGCGTGATTGCGATATATATGTTTTCCCTGCAGACACCGTAGCAGATGATATTTTAGCTGTAAATCCCAATGGAATAGTATTGTCAAATGGCCCAGGAAACCCTGAGGACTGTAGTAAACAGGTGGAAGTAATAAAGGGACTGTTGGGGAAGAAACCGATATTAGGAATATGCTTAGGTCATCTGTTGGCTGCCCGTGCCTGTGGAGCCGATACAGTTAAGATGAAGCATGGTCATCACGGCGGGAATTATCCTGTTAAGGATATTATAAAGGACAGAACATATATTACATCACAGGGACATGGCTACGTTGTGGCTCCGGATTCACTGGATTTAAGCAAAGCAGAAATAAGCCATGTTAATATTAATGATGGAACGGTTGAGGGAATTAAGTATTTGGATACCCCGACTATAACTGTTCAATTCCACCCTGAGGCTTCTCCCGGTCCAAATGATACAGAATTTATATTTGACAGGTTTATCGCTCTTATGAATGAAGATTCTCTTTAATTTAGTTTTCACCCAATCAGGAGGTTCAAAAGTAATGCCCAGAAGACAAGATATAAAACGAGTATTGGTTATAGGCTCAGGGCCTATTGTAATAGGACAAGCAGCGGAGTTTGATTATGCCGGAACCCAGGCATGTCAGGCTCTGAAGGAGGAAGGAATAGAGACTGTTCTTATTAACAGCAATCCAGCCACTATTATGACCGATCCCGAAATTGCGGATAAGGTGTATATAGAACCTCTTAAAGCTGAAATTATTAAGAAGATTATACTAAAGGAAAGGCCAGATAGCATCCTGCCAACATTAGGCGGTCAAACGGGTTTGAACCTGGCAGTAGAATTGGCTGAGTCAGGCTTTCTGGAGCAGGAAGGCGTAGAACTGTTAGGTACAAAGGTTGATGCCATACAAATGGCAGAAGACCGTCAATCCTTCAAAGATACCATGGAATCTATAGGTGAACCCTGTATTCCCAGTAAGGTGGTTAATACCCTACAGGACGCACTGGATTTTACTGAGGAAATCGGTTATCCAGTCGTGGTAAGGCCTGCCTACACCTTAGGGGGAACCGGTGGCGGTATTGCATATAATGAGGAGCAGCTAAGGGAGATTGGCTCAAATGGCCTTCGTTTAAGCCGGGTACATCAGGTTTTGATAGAAAAGTGTATAGCGGGCTGGAAGGAAATCGAATTCGAGGTTATGGGTGATTCTAAGGGAAACGTAATCACCATATGCAGCATGGAGAACATTGATCCTGTGGGTGTTCATACAGGGGACAGTATTGTTGTTGCCCCTACACAGACCTTAGGTGAAAAGGAATACCAGATGCTAAGATCCGCTGCCTTAAATATTATTACAGCCTTGAAAATTGAAGGAGGGTGCAATTGTCAGTTTGCCCTTCATCCCAATAGCTTTGAATACGCTGTTATTGAGGTAAATCCCCGNTTAAGCCGTTCATCAGCCTTAGCGTCTAAAGCAACCGGCTATCCTATAGCCCGGGTAGCAACAAAGATAGCAATAGGCTATGGACTTGATGAGATCAAGAATGCTGTAACAGGAAAGACCTATGCATGTTTCGAGCCAGCTCTCGACTACTGTGTGGTTAAGATACCCAAATGGCCCTTTGACAAATTTGTCAAGGCTAAGCGTACCCTTGGAACACAGATGAAAGCTACAGGCGAGGTTATGGCTATAAGTAACAGCTTTGAAGGAGCACTGGTTAAGGCTCTTCGCTCCCTGGAGCTTGGAATTAAAACATTAGAGACACCACATTTTAAAGAGATGGAGGATGCAGTCCTCAGAAAGGCGCTGCACGACATAGATGATAACCGTCTGCTGGTAATAGCAGAGGCTATCAGAAGGGGTATTACCCTTGAGGATATTAATGAAATAACAGAAATTGATATGTGGTTCCTCAATAAGTTCAGAAATATTGTCAGAATGGAGGAACACTTAAAAACACTCGGTTTAGATACCCTTGATAAAGAAACACTTCTAAAGTGTAAGAAGATGGCCTTTTTAGATGAGGTAATAGGTAAGTACGTAAAGGCCTCTAAAAAGAACATTAAGGAGCTTAGAATCAAATGGGGGATAAGACCTTCATATAAGATGGTTGACACCTGTGCGGCAGAATTTGAGGCAGAGACGCCATATTATTACTCAACATATGATGAATACTCGGAGTCAGTGCCAACCAATAAAAAGAAAGTTATAGTATTAGGNTCAGGACCCATCCGTATAGGCCAGGGAATAGAGTTTGACTATTGCTCGGTACACTGTGTCTGGGGACTTAAGGATGAGGGATATGAGACTATTATAATTAACAACAATCCTGAGACGGTATCCACCGACTTTGATACATCAGACAGACTCTATTTTGAACCCTTAACCCCTGAGGATGTTGAGGAGATTATTGAGCTTGAGAAGCCTGAAGGAGTAATTGCTCAGTTCGGTGGACAAACCGCTATTAAGCTTACCAATCCTTTGAATGATGCTGGTGTTAATATTTTTGGCACAGCAGCTAAGAATGTTGATGCAGCAGAGGACAAGGAGAAATTTGACGCTATCCTTGAAGAACTCAAAATACCCAGACCTAAAGGAACCACCATCAGAACGCTTGACGAAGCCATAGAGGCTGCTAATAGCCTCGGATATCCTGTTCTGGTCCGTCCATCCTATGTTCTTGGTGGTAAGGGCATGGAGATTGCGTATAACGATAAGGATATAGTGGAATTCATGGAGATTATTAATCGCGAGGAGCAGGAGCACCCCATTCTTATTGACAAATATCTTATGGGAACAGAGCTTGAGGTAGACGCAATTTGCGATGGAGAAAACATATTTATCCCCGGTATTATGGAGCACCTGGAGAGAGCAGGAGTCCACTCAGGTGACAGTATTTCCATGTATCCGCCTCAGAATCTTTCCTTTAAAATTAAAGAGAAAATAATTAATTATACTGAAAAATTAGCAAAGGCCCTTGAGGTAGTGGGTATAGTTAATATCCAATATGTTTTATTCAATGATGAAATATATGTAATAGAGGTTAATCCACGCTCTAGTCGCACCGTGCCTTATATCAGCAAGGTGACGGGGATTCCTCTGGTTAAAATGGCAACACGTATTATGATGGGTAGAAAGCTATCGGATTTCCCCTATGGAACAGGCCTGTACAATGAAAGAGATTTTGTGGCAGTAAAGGTTCCTGTCTTCTCCTTTGAAAAACTGCATGATGTTGATACAGGCTTGGGCCCTGAGATGAAGTCAACGGGAGAGGTGTTGGGAGTTGCCAGAAATCTTCATGAGGCTACATTAAAAGGTCTTGTGGCATCAGGTTTTGAATTTCCGGAGCCGGGCAGTGGAATCCTCTTTACTGTGAGGGATGCTGATAAACCAGAGCTAATAGATTTAGCAGACGGATTCGAAAGATTAGGTTATACCCTGTATGCTACAGGTAAGACGGCTCTTTATCTGAATCAGCATGCAATAGCCACAAACAGTGTTAAAAAGCTCGATGAGGGATCTCCTAATATTATAGATCTTATGGAGCAAGGGAAGATAAAGCTTATAGTAAACACTCCTACCAAGGGAAGAGACTCCCACAGGGATGGCTTCAGAATAAGGAGAAAGGCTGTAGAAAGCTCAATTCCTTGCATAACCAGTATGGATACGGCATATGCAGTGTTACACTGCCTTAAGACGGGGAAGAAGTCGGAGGATCTTGATATTATAAACATCAGCGATTTAAGAGCTGAAAAATGAAGTCTCACCCAAATGTACGTATATGACCCGCAATTAAGTACAGATATTGAACCTGATCAGGTAATGATCAACGGAAAACTATTTATAGTAAATCAGGAATTCTACCATAAGTTAGCGGCCTTATCTATTGAGGAAAATTTTAATATGGCCAACTAACGATATTGTAAGTACTGTTTCTACTATTATGTAAAAGAACAACCGGTCTAAATCCTGGTCAGGGGCCTGTTCTAATCACATGCATGAGACCATCTTTGAACAAGCTGCAGCTATTCTTCTCAAACAGCGAGAAACATGAATAAAGACACCAACTTTATCCCCCAAATCCTCTTGCGTTTCTGCTTGACAAAGGCTGAAATCGTTGCTATAATTGCAAAGTACCACATGCGGATATGGCGGAATTGGCAGACGCACTAGATTTAGGATCTAGCGGGAAACCGTGGGGGTTCAAGTCCCTTTATCCGCACCAAGAACGGGTTTTAACAGTTTTGTTGAAACTCGTTTTTTGATTTAGCACCTACTTTTCGCACCNCCTTTATAAAAATGCATAAAAAAAAGAGCTATTCNATAGCCCTTTTAGTTTCATCTCCTATTATGTTAGCTGTGTTTGGTTAGGTGATCCAACTATCTCCCTTAAGACCTGGGTTAAGGTCTTTTTTTTATGATCAGAGCAGGAAAAAAAGAAACGAAAAAAGTAACTATGTCGTAGNAATACGGCTTTTTATTATGTCGTCTTTTTGGTATTGCAGACGAGAAAGAACAAGACATCACCGGACACGACCGGGGTAAATGGGTGAATACGATGTCATGGTCTGCTGTGAAGTTGAAGACACCACAAGTCTGCCCGAAAACACAGATTCAGAAATAATACCTTCGGGAAAATACGCTAAATTTATTGTTCATGGACATGTGCAAAAGGCTGTAGCCGAGTTTTGGATGAAGCTTTGGTCTATGAACCTGGACAGAAAATTCACCTGTGATTTTGAAGAATATCAGCCCGGTGGAGATATGGAAAACGCTGAAATACACATCTATATTTCATTGAAATAAAAACAGGGGCGTGTCCCGCCCCACAATAAGACACAGAACCGCCCCTGCCTCGCTGCTATTTACAAAACTTTTCGTTATATTTATCAATTTCCTTCTTAATTGTTGAGATGGCTTTTTTACGGCCTTTAACCTCGGTTACTTCGGTCTCCACCTCTTCTAGTTCCTTGTATACGCTGAAAAAGTGAGTCATTTCAAGGGAGATATGCTTAGGAAGATCGGACACATCCTTATAGTCGTTATAGCTTGGATCGCTAAATGGAATGGCTATAATTTTTGAATCCTTTCTTCCATTATCAATCATGGAGAATACTCCTATAGGGTAGCACCTTACAAGAGTCATAGGAACAATAGGCTGAGAGCAAAGTATTAATACATCCAGAGGGTCATTGTCGTCCCCGTATGTTCGGGGGATAAATCCATAGTTCGCTGGATAGTGGGTTGAGGTATAAAGGATACGGTCAAGGACGAGCATCCCGGTTTCCTTATCCAGCTCATATTTAGTTTTGGACCCCTTTTCAATTTCAACTACTGCATAGAAATCTTCGGGAGTAATGCGCGTGGGGCAAATATCATGCCATATATTCATTTTAGATAACTCCTTTAGTTTTATTTTTATTAATCATTACTTTTGAAATCAAACTAATCAATTCAATATTTTAACTATTTCCTCCAAAGAGGGCAAGGCCGGAATAGCACCTCTGCGGCTTATACAGATACTGGCCGCCGCATTTGCAAAGTGGGCAAAGGCGGAAGCCTTTGACAATGTCAGCTCATGAGGCTTCAGAGCACTGTCTGCCATACAATATAAAAATGCTCCCCAAAAGGAATCCCCAGCACCTGTGGTATCAACAACCCGGCCTTCAAAGGCAGGTACTCTGCTCATACCTTCTTTTGTACAAACAAGGGCACCCTCCTTGCCCAAGGTAACAACCACGCAGGAAACGCCCATATCAATTAACTTGGCAGCAGCGTCCTGGGGCTTTTGTATATCGGTAAGAAGCTCTGTTTCCTCGTCTGAGATTTTTATTATATCCGCTAGAGGAAGGATTGAACGCATTTGCTCGATTGCAGTCTCACGGCTTGTCCACAGAGAATCACGATAATTTGGATCATATGAAATTATTGCGTCCATTTTTTTAGCTTCGTTTATGGCATAATGAGTAGCACTCCTAGCCGGTTCATCAGTTAATGAAAGAGATCCAACATGAAGAATTCTTGTGTTATGTAGAATTTCGGTACTTACCTCTGATGGATGAAGCATTGTGTCGGCTCCCGGCTTTCTTGCAAAGCTAAAGCTGCGTTCTCCATCAGATGAAATGGATACAAAAGCCAGAGTAGTAAACACATCATCTGCCATGACCATTCCCCTTGTATCCACCCCTATATTTTCTAGGGTTTTGGCGAGGAATATGCCATGCATGTCATTTCCGGTTTTCCCGATGAAAGCAGATTTCTTTCCAAGCCTGGCAACTTGACAGGCAACATTTGCAACGGCACCGCCCGGATTTTGCTCAAAAAGACGCATGCCTGCATCAGATTTGTCGGATTCAGTAAAATCAATCAGAATCTCTCCTAAAGTCGTTACATCAAATTTATTTGTCATATTAATCACCCTATAGCCTTTGGATATTCATTGCAAAGAAGGTAAAGGGGAGGCTCGTCCTCAACAATTACGGGAAAGCGCCCTTGTTTCTCGTAAAAGTGATTATCGGTATTATCATCGTTTACCATAGACACCTCGCCAATCAGAACCGGGCCATGTCCTTTTTCTGCCCAGAAGGAATGATATTGACCTTGCGGTAGGGTAATACTCATGCCGGGAGTAAGACGCAGGACAGAGGCAGCAGGAACAGTGGATATGCATCCGTCCATATTAACTGTAACGGGAGTGTCTAAAAGTGCTCCATTCTTATCGGAGTTCCAGACCTGAACCATTAGATTACCACCGCCACGATTAATAATATCCTCCATTTTGTTGTGATGAAAATGATTAGGGCAAATCTGATTTTCTTTTGAAATTAATAATTTCTCTGCATAGGGCTTTTTATATTTTCTATTATGTTGATTTCCATTCCTTAGGGTAAAAAGTATTAACCCGATTTCATCAAATCTGCCATGCCCATAATCTGTGATGTCCCATCCCAACATGTTATCCCGGATTTCATCATATTCGTGCCCGGCTTCATTCCATTTCTCGGGGGGCCAGAATGCAAAGGGTGGAAGATTAAAGCCCATGGTCTTTATAAAGGCTTCAGCTTCTCGTAAAACATGATTGATCTCAGATCGTTTCATAATTATGTAACTCCAAAATATTTTAATATTTGTTCCTTTGAATAATATTATACCGAATTTTGCTAATTCCTTAAAGAGTGCAGCATATATTCCGGCGAAAAAGAATCAATACAGAGTGGAGTAGTTATAATATTATGCCGATTAATTGATTACAAAATGTGGGCATCAAGCTCTTTTTTCCTGTATAAATCTGTATAAATATAGATTTTTCCTGAGTATTAACTTATAATAGAAGTAAATTATTGTAAAGAGATAGGGGATATGAGCAATGAAACAACGCTTATTGGTGCTATTTGTACTTATTATATTACTGTTATTTACTTCATGTGGAAGGTATCAAGGTGTAGAGGATACCCCTGACACTTCGCCAGAACCGATAGAAACAGTAAATACTGAGCCCCCGGTAGAAACTCAGGATCCCGATACAGTTGAAAAGTCTCCCTTTGAAGATACAACTATTATAAGTGAGGATGGAAAAACAATTACGGTACATAATGCCCAAGAGCTTATCTATTATCTCGAATCTGACAAGCATTTTTTACTTATGCCGGGTGATTATGACCTTTATAATACTCATTATATGGGGGGCTTTGAGCCGGTATTGAAAGACCTCAAAAATGTAACTTTGGAAGGTGTAGGTGATGAGCAGGTTAAGTTTATCACCAGTGATATTTACAAGGATGTATTAGAAATAGAAAACTGTAAGGGTATTACCTTAATTAATCTTTATCTTGGTCATGTTCCAAGGGCTGATGAACTCTGTTCGGGTTCGGTTTTGTACTTAAATAAATGTCAGGGTATTACTATAAAAAATTGTACGCTATTTGGTTGTGGTATGTATGGCATTATAGGGTTTGACGATGCCAATCTGATAATAAAGGATTCCACTTTTCTTGATTGCTCAGAGGACCTGATTGATATAGCAATGAGCAGAAGAATACTATTAGATAACTGTAAGTTTTACAATCGTGATGATGAAGGATTAAGATTCAATGATTGTCAGGAAGTAGATATAAAGAATTGTGAATTTATTGGTGAGTTATGTCCGTATCCATCTGTTTATGTAGATTATGAGAACATTCTGCAATATCCGAGCAACGGAAAGACATATACTATAAATGAAAGGGAGTATGATTGGGGAACTCTTACAAATAGCAGTGTAACGGGATATACAGCGCAGGAGGAAATTAACGACAGACTCAATTCTCTTAAGGAGGGTGTATCGATTCAGTTATCCAGTGAGATTGAATTCTATGGTGATGAAAATAAATATGTATACTGTTCTTTAATGTATAAAAAACCGCTTCTTGAAACAGAATATTTAAAAACAATTAATGAAGTTACATCTGTGCTTCAAGACTTTTTTGATAGCGAAATCGTAATTACTGTTGATTGGCCCGGGGGGGATTCCCCTGAGTTCACAAAAGCATCTGATGGCACAATATGGATTCATTGTCCCTACAGCTCATTGGAGATTATTCTACAGGATGGAAGAAAATATCTTACTGTTCAGGAGGCTGAAGGCAAATTTTTAGAATGGATTTTGTCTGAAAATAATGATATTGATCTTATAAAATCTCTTAACGAGGAAGATATAGAAACATATCTATATTCCACTAAGATTGATGGTTCTAAAGTATATTATCTTTTCGAAGCATACTTTAAGGATAGTTTTATTACTGATGTCTATGTAAATGCAATTGATGGTTCAATAAGCGAATCTTCAGATTTTATCTATTAAATCAACATCTCAGGGATTACTACATAATCTTTTTTTAATAAAGGGTTTTACTTTTACCAGATTCATGTGTTATAATTTTGTCGAATTATGACTATATATAGGTGGGCATTATGGATATTTTTGGCATCTTAGAGTTAATAGGCGGATTGGCCCTGTTCCTTTTTGGCATGAGTTTAATGGGGACAGGCCTTGAAAAAAGTGCAGGCAACAAACTCAAAGGATTTCTGGAAAGGCTAACATCCAAAAAACTTAACGGTTTTTTGATGGGATTAGCCGTTACCGCTATTATACAAAGCTCCTCTGCAACTACCGTAATGGTAATTGGGTTTGTGAATTCCGGGATCATGACCTTAAAACAAGCTCTCCATGTTATCATGGGAGCCAATGTGGGTACTACAGTAACTGCATGGCTTTTAAGCTTAGCTGGAATTCAAGGTAACAATATTTTTATACAATTACTAAAACCTACTTCTTTTACTCCTATTCTTGCTCTTATTGGCATTGTCTTTTATATGTTTCTTAAAAATAAAAAGAAAAATGATATAGGTTTAATATTACTTGGATTTGCCACATTGATTTATGGAATGGAGGCTATGTCGGCCGCAGTTAAACCGCTGAGCCAGATGGAAGGATTCGCAAACCTATTTCTGCTTTTCTCAAATCCGATATTAGGTGTATTGGTAGGTGCAATTGTTACAGGTATTATACAAAGCTCGTCTGGTTCAGTGGGTATTCTTCAGGCCTTATCCACCACAGGCCAGATAAGCATTGGAGCAACAATACCCATAATAATGGGTCAGAATATTGGCACATGCGTTACTGCATTGATTTCCTCAGTAGGCACAAATAAAAATGCCCGTCGTGCAGCCATAGTGCATCTCTACTTTAATCTTGTAGGNACCGNGTTCTACCTATCATTGTTTGCCATTCTAAACAGAGTGTTTTCTTTTGCATTTGTAAATCAGGCAGCTAATCCTTTTACAATAGCAATTATCCATACTATATTTAATCTTGCATGCACAGCCTTGCTCCTTCCCTTTAGCGAGTTACTTGAAAAGCTTGCTTACAGAACTATACCCGACGATAATGAAAAGGAAAAGGTATTGCTATTAGATGCCCGTTTGTTTTCAACACCGTCAATAGCTCTTAATCGTAGCAGGGAAATTGCAAAGGAAATGGCCGATACATCTGTTAAAGCCTTAAAAATGTCTTTTGGATTGATTGATGATTACAATGAAAAGGTAGCAGAGAAAGTAAGTGCTTTAGAGGATCAGACAGACATCTATGAAGATTCATTAGGAACATATCTTGTTAAACTGTCAAGTCAAAACTTATCATCCCGAGACTCCACAGAGGCTGCAAAAATTCTCTTCCTTATTGGTGAATTTGAGAGAATTGCTGACTACGCATCAAACATCACCAAATCAGCCCAAGAAATATACGAAAAGAAATTGGTATTTTCAGATCAGGCCAAAAATGAACTGGCTGTTATGCTATCAGCTGTTGAAGAGATTGTAAAATTAGCTGTTAACTCCTTTAAAGAGAATAATCTTACCCTTGCGGCCAAGGTAGACCCTCTTGAAGAGGTAATTGATGAATTAAAGAGTGCAATTAAAAAACAGCATGTTGGAAGATTGCAATCTAACGAATGTACAATTGAATTGGGATTTGTGTTCTCAGATCTGCTAACAGTGTTGGAACGCATATCTGACCACTCCTCAAATATTGCCGGATGTGTTATAGAAATGTCTCATGACAGCATGAATATGCACGACTATCTACACACGGTCAAGTATGAGCGTAATACAGAATTTAAAGAACTGTTCAGTGAGTATTCAAAAAAGTATACTCTACCAAAGTTAAATGGAGTTTAAGATTTGATGTCTCTATTTAATAGTATATAAAAAATATTATAGAATTCTACAAAGAGCCTTTTCGGAGCACCGTTAAGGCCTTTGATTTATATTCACGGTAAAGAACTTCGAAAACAAGGATTCTTAAGGTAATGCTACTATGAGTTGCCAGGTTGACTATTGCGACAATACTAGTATTATACTGACATTGTCCATTATGATAAAAACTGGTATTATTATGTATATATGCAAACATAAGAATTAATAATGATGAGGGATAGGATGAATCAAACAAGTCTTACCACAATAGGCAGGGAGATTTATCCCGGTCGAGAGGTTAAGATAAGCTGTGTCACCGGTGTTGACCATATAGAATACACATGCCTGAAGGATAGATATAGGATTATTTATATCAAGGAGGGGCATGGAGTATTCAGGAATGACGACAATATGCAAATTGTGACAGGCCCTTCTGTTTTATGTATAAACGAGTCTGATAATATTGAAATAAATAGCGCAACAAATATACAAATGGACATAATGTATTTCGAACCTACCTGTTTTGAAAGATATATTGAATATGAGAGTATTGAAGCTTGGAAAAGCTCATTAAGAGATGATGCATATTTCTTTAGGCCATTTTTTGAACGGGATGAATCATATATAGGTGCCTGTGAGACCAATCATTTTCTTGGTAACCGTGTATCACAGCTTATCGCATTGGCAGATTCAGAGCTAAAAGAGCAAAGAGACCATTTTTGGCCATGTCGTAGCCGTTCATATTTTATAGAGCTGCTTCTGCTTACCAACTCGATCTACAGTGATGATGGAGCAAATAAAAAAACATATCTCGGTCAGATTAGCGATGAGATAAAAAATGTGATAAGTTGGATTAATATTAATTACATGGAAAAAATCACACTGGAAACCGTAACAAAGCAGTTCCATACCAATAAAACTACTTTAAATAGAAAATTTAAGTCGGTTATGGGAATAACCGTAACCGAGTATCTTTCTAGACTAAGAATGCAAATTGCCTGTTCTCTCTTAAGAAAGACGTATCTTACAATCAACGATATTATGGAAAGGGCCGGATTTAAAGATGATGCCCATTTCCTTCGCTCATTCAAAAAATATGCCGGCTGTACCCCGTCCGAATACAGGAGCCGGTTTAACAACTCTTGATAGTATTTCGCTTTACTATTTCCGATTAACAGGTTTTAGTTTCCGATTTGCAATTCAAAGCTCCTTATCTCTGATATTAAAATAAGAGCAAAGGAGAGTGAATAATATGAAAAAAAGATTGTTTATGGTCTTATTTGCTGTTGGAATGATTGCGATTACGTTGCTTACAGGATGTTCAGATTCACAATCCATTTCAGTAGACACCCCGAAATGGAATATAGTAGTCGATACTAAAATAACCCATCCCACACATACGGAGGCTTTTCATAATGAAAACTATGGATTAACAGTTGGATACGGCGGTGAAACACACTACACCAACGATGCCGGTAAAGAATGGCCTAAAAGTGACATAAAAGCAATGTGCCGTTATTGCATTGATATTGTCGATGAGAACCTAGCCTGGAGTGGTGGAAATGGAGATGGAGTTTTCTATACAAATGATGGTGGCAGGACATGGAATGAAGCGGGCAAAGTGAAGCTGGGAGGCACACATATACATATTGATTTTATTGACAACAACGTTGGATGGATTGCCACCTATAAAAAATGTGCTTCAACAAAAGACGGTGGCAACACCTGGACAGAGCTAGCATTACCCGAAGAAATAGAAGGTATTTCGGCTATATTCTTAAGAACGGCTGAGCATGCATATTTATTATCTAATGATGGTTGGCTTTTTACGACATCAGATGGAGGAACAACTTGGGACAAACAAAACTTAGAGTTCGAAAATTATGAAGTTAAAGACGAAAAAGGGAATCCCGGATTATTTAAAAACAATGTAGCTATAGCAGATATTAATTTTACAGATGATAATAATGGCATTATTGTGTTTGCAGGAACCGCACCCGGGCAAGGTTCGATAGCGTGGTGCCTTACCACAGATGATGCCGGTGATACCTGGGTATCAGAAAAAATCGTGCCTAAGGAAGGATTTTCGGCTAATAAGGTATACCTCTCAAGTGATGGAAAATATCTTACATTAGGAAACTTTAAAAAGGAACTAATAGTGATGAAACGTACAGAAATGTGATAAGACACCTGAATATTTTATATTATTTACAGTACCATTATAACTAATATTACATATATTACTCAAAAAAACGGGGCTCGAATTTAGAGCCCCGTTTAGGCAAATCAGATTAGTGAGAACCGATTTAAGGCATGAGTCTGCCTTATGTTAAGGTCTTTAGGGTTGTCTTAGCAGCACCTGCAGCAGCAACAGCAGCAACAGCACCTGCAGCGGAAGCAGCACCTCCTTCGCCCCAAACGGCTTCTAATTAGACAAAACATACTGATCCCCCTTTTGTACAAGCCTACTAGTACATAATATTCTTGTCCATATAATAATGCTACCGCGTCATTTTTTCCCGGGAATTCGCCTCTTTTGAAAAAATACTTTTATTTTTTCAAAATTTGGTGCATAATAAAAATGCAAATGCGAATCATTCTCATTAAGAAGGGTGTTACTAATAATGAAAAAAATTAAAATTCTTTTTATTATAATGGTATTATCTGTAGCGTTTAATTCATGTGCCAACTCCCATGAAAACATTAACGCTTCAGACTATTCTGAAACCGTAATAGTTACCTCATTTTATCCTATGTATATTTTAACGGCAAATATAGCAAAGGATATCGATGGCGTAAGTGTGGTAAATATGACAGAGCCTCAAACTGGATGTCTTCACGACTATCAGCTTTCACCATCTGATATAAAGATACTTGAAAGGGCAGATATTTTTGTTATTAACGGTGCTGGAATGGAATCTTTCCTGGATAAGGTTATGAGCCAATTACCGGATCTTAAAATAATTGAAGCGTCGAAAGGAATTGAGCTTTTAGAGAATCATGAACATGAAAATGAGCGAGATGAGCAGCATGCACAAGATGATCATGGACATCAGGACCATGACGGGCATTTCCATAGCAGTGTAAATCCCCATGTTTGGGTCAGCATTTCGGGCGCCATTGACGAAGTGAAAAACATAGCAGATTCTCTTATTGAAATCGATCCTTCAAATAAAGACGCCTATAGGAAGAATAGCCAGGAATATATTCAAAGGCTGGAAAATCTTAAGGACGAGATGCACTATGAGCTGAAGGATATTAAGACTAGGGACATAGTTACATTTCACGAGGCATTTCCCTACTTTGCCAGGGAATTTGATCTGAACATTGTAGCGGTAGTTAAAGCTGATCCTGATTCTGAGGCAAGTGCCGGTGAATTGGCAAAAACAATAAAGGCTATTGAAGAACTGGAGGCTAAGGTGATATTCGTAGAACCTCAGTATTCTACCAAGGTGGCCGAATCCATTGCAAGTCAGACAGGGGCTAAAATATATACCCTTGATCCTATAGTTACCGGGCCTAAAGACGCACAGTTAGATAGCTATGAAGAGATAATGAGAGAAAACCTGAAGGTTTTAACAGAGGCGTTAAAATGAAAAACAAGCATGGAAAGAATTCAGACAGTGTATGTCAGCAAAAATGCTGCGGATTTTGCTGCACAAAGATTGAGAACTTTGGTGTAACCCAGGGCAATACCGTTATTCTCAAGGATATAAATATTCATATTCATTGTGGAGAACTTACGGCTATAATAGGACCTAATGGCGCAGGTAAGAGTACTCTTATCAAGGCTCTCCTCGGAGAAATCCCTCACAGTGGCAACCTGCAGTTTGTGCACGCCAATAATGGATCACACCAGATTCCTGTAATGGGATATGTTCCTCAAAGTCTTAACCTTGACTCTACTTCGCCCACCAGCGTGATGGATTTATTNCTTTCATGCCGCTCGGCCTATCCTACCTGGCTTATGAGAAGAAAAAAGGAGGTCGAAAAAGTAAAAGAAAGGCTATCAGCGGTAAAGGCTGACCATCTTATTGACAGACGGATTGGGGCATTGTCGGGTGGGGAGCTGCAAAGAGTTCTACTTGCCCTGGCCTTGGAACCGCCACCGGATTTACTGCTTTTGGATGAACCAGTTTCAGGAATTGACCAAAGTGGATTGGAGCTTTTCTATGAGACAGTATCGGCAGTAAGGGAAGCATATGATCTTTCTGTTATATTGGTGTCCCACGATATGGATATGGTCAGAAGGTATGCTGACAGGGTTATTTTATTAAATCAGACCATTCTCAAGGTGGGCACACCGGATGAGGTTTTAGACAGCCAGACATTTTCGGAGGTCTTTCGCTTACCAACGAAAAGCTGCAAAGAGGAGGGGAAGCTATAATGGAATGGTGGTATAAGCTATTGGAGATACTCCCCTTTGAATGGGCAGAGCCGGGACGCATGATTTTTATGAAGAATGCCCTTCTGGCAATCATTATTCTGACACCGATTTTTGCAATTTTAGGTACAATGGTTATTAATAAAAATATGTCCTTCTTTTCTGATGCATTAGGGCATGGAGCCTTTACGGGTGTTGCCATAGGCTCTCTTATGGGATTTGTAAGGCCCGTTGGCTCTGCTGTTTTATTTTCGATTATTTTTGCCCTTCTTATATCGGTTGTTAAGCACAAAAGTAAAATGTCCAGCGATACTATTATCGGTGTGTTTTCTTCCATGTCAATTGCGTTGGGGATTTTCCTGGCAACCCTTGGCGGAAAGAGCTTTGCAAAGCTAAACACTTATCTTATTGGAGATATTCTGAGCATTTCCCCCGAAGAAATAGGCTTTCTTGCCATTGTGCTCGTTCTGATAATTATCTTCTGGTTATTTTTCTTTAACCATTTGCTTGTTGTAAGCATTAACGCCTCCCTAGCCGGCAGCAGAGGTATTAAAACCTTTTGGTATGAGGTAGTGTTCAGTATAGTGCTTGCTGTTGTTGTAACTATTTCCATGTCATGGATCGGATTGCTTGTGATTAATTCGTTCCTAGTGCTGCCTGCTGCATCTGCACGAAACATTGCACGAAATCAAAGACAATACCATTTTCTTTCAATTGTTTTTTCTGTTTTTTCAGGGGTGTCCGGACTCATTATGTCCTACTATATTGAAACGGCTACAGGCTCGACCATAGTGCTGATTTCTGCCATAATATTTTTTACTACTTATGCATTAAGAAAGAAATTTCTATAGGAGGAGTCCAGATGAAGCAGTCCGATAAATATGCTGAAATATTGAAAAAGGGAGATCTTAGAGCAACGAAGCAGCGCTATGCCATTTTGGAAGTACTGGACTGTAATGGGGCACCTGTTTCAGCAGAGGATTTATATATACAATTGAAGAGAAAGGGAATTCCGATAAGTCTTTCAACGGTTTACAGAATTCTTGACGCATTTCAGGAAAAGGGCATTGTAGTAAGGAGTAATTTTCCCGATGTTAGTAAGGCAGTTTATGAACTTTTTTGCGAAGAGCATCATCATCACCTTTTATGTGTAGACTGCAGAAGGGTGTTCCCAGTTGAAGGTTGCCCCTTAGAAGACTATGAAAGGCTTATAGAGGAGAGGCTCAACTTTACTGTTAAAGGACATAATTTAGAGGTTTATGGACACTGTAAAGACTGTAAAAAGAAGACTTAGCCGGCTGACCAGATAACGGGAGTATAAGTCGGACTCTGAAAATCCTTGCCTGATTGATTTATTTGCTAAATTACTTTAAAATGTAATGAAAACCTTTATCAAAGGAGACTTGTATATGCATTTCGAACGGGATTTAATTATAAAGCTTGCCGAAAAATATGGAACACCTCTTTATGTATATTCAGAGGCAGTCTTAAGAGAAAGATGCAGGGAGATGAAGAATCTGCTGCCAGGGGAAAATGTCAGGATTAATTATTCTGCAAAGGCTAACACGAACCTGGATTTGTTGAAGATAATAAAAGACGAGGGATTGGATGTGGATGCAATGTCCCCCGGTGAAATATATATCGAACAGCTGGCCGGTTTTGAAAACGACAGAATTTTCTTTATACCCAATAATGTTTCTGAAGAAGAAATGAAGTTTGCAATCGAAAGAGATATTCTAACCAGCGTGGATTCGCTGTCACAATTAGAAATGTTTGGAAAGATTAATCCGGGAGGGAAAGTAGCCGTACGATTCAACCCAGGAATTGGAGCGGGCCATCATGAGAAGGTTGTTACAGCAGGTGAAAAGACCAAGTTCGGTGTTCAAATGGACTTTATTCCACAGGTGAAGGATATTCTCAAAAAATATAATCTTAAGCTTGTCGGGATTAATCAACACATGGGTTCCTTGTTTCTTGACTGGCATATATATATAGAAGGAGTAAAGTCCTTTTTAACTATTGCGAAAGAGTTTCCGGAGCTTGAATTTGTCGATATTGGCGGAGGCTTTGGCGTACCATACAAGCCCGATGAAGAGAGGCTCGACCTGTCCAGATTGGCAAAGGAATTGGAGATTGTCATAGACAGATTTATAGAACAACATCCTAATAAGGATATAATTATTAAAATGGAGCCCGGCCGCTATATTGTGGCTGAATGCGGGGTTCTACTGGGAACAGTTCACTCAGTTAAACAAAACTATGGTACTACATACATCGGTACCGATATAGGGTTTAATGTTCTTGTCAGACCTGTAATGTATGATTCATACCATGAGGTTGCCATTATCAAGAAGAATAATGATGATGGCACTGAGGAGGAGCTGGTCACTGTCGTAGGAAACATCTGCGAAAGCGGAGATATACTTGCCAAGGATCGTATGCTTCCTAAAAGTGAACCGGGAGACATAATAACAGTATTCAATGCAGGGGCCTATAGTTATTGTATGTCATCTAATTACAATTCACGGCTAAGACCTGCTGAGGTGCTTATCGACCTTGAGGGAAAGGATAGGTTAATCAGGAAGAGAGATACCCTGGAATCCCTTACGCAAAATTTTATTTTAGACCAGGATTAGACTAGATTCTGAGAAAAATCTTTTACATTAAACAAGAAGTTTTTATTACGGGTCAGAATAAAATATGTATTGCGATTATATGTATATAATTTTGAGGGTACTATTTAAATGACTGAATGGTTGGTAAAAAAATTTATAAAGGACTACAAGAATACTAAACAACCGGCGGTGAGGGTAAAATATGCATTGCTGTCCGGTATTGTAGGTATTATTTCGAATGTATTCCTTTTTGTTACAAAGATAGTAGTGGGCATGATTTTTCAGAGCATAGCCGTAACGGCCGACGCAGTGAACAATCTTACCGATGCCGGGTCATCGGTGATTACTCTGGTAGGCTTTAAATTATCCAGCAAGCCTGCTGATGAGGAGCATCCCTATGGGCATGCAAGAATTGAATATGTCACTGGCTTTATTGTATCTGTGGTAATCATACTTTTGGGAATTGAGCTGATTAAAACCTCATTTCAAAAGATACTTAATCCCAATCCTATTAATTTCAGCTATCTTACGGTAGCTGCGCTTATTGTCTCAATACTGATTAAGCTGTGGCAAGGCTTGTTTTATAAGAATCTGGGCCGAAGAATTGAATCGGCTGCCCTGGCTGCTACAGGACAGGACAGTATGAACGATGTTATATCAACTGCAACTGTTCTGGTTGCGATTGTATTTTCAAAATTGACCAATATTCAGATCGACGGTTATATGGGTGTTGCAGTTGCACTGTTCATTCTTTATTCCGGTGGTCAGCTGGTTCTTGAAACATTAAATCCTCTTTTGGGCCTTGCTCCTGATCCTACGCTGGTGGCAGACATTGAAAAGGAGATATTAAGCTATGAGGGTGTCTTAGGGATTCATGACCTCATGGTTCATAGCTATGGCCCGGGTAAGCTCTTCGCCTCAGTTCATGTTGAGGTGGCGGCCGAAGGGGATTTGTTGGCCAGCCATGATATGATTGACAATATAGAAAGAGAAGTATCCGATAAATTTAACTTAAGTCTGGTAATTCATATGGATCCACTTGCAACAAATGATGAGAGGGTAAACGAGCTTCGAGGACAAGTAACAGAAATTATTGATTTGATAGATCAAGATCTTTCAATGCATGATTTCAGGGTAGTTTATGGTCCTACACATAGCAATCTGATATTTGATATAGTTGTCCCTACAAAGTTTGAAGTAAGTGATAAGGAGCTCAAAGAGACTATTGACAGAGAAATCAAAAAAATTGATTCAACTTTTAATAGTGTAATTACAATTGATAAAAATTACACATCTTCGAAATGAACACAGGGGGACAGTTCTTTTGCGTTTTGATAAATGGGGGACACAGGGGGAACGGTTCTTTTGTGTTTTGAAAAATCAGGAGAGACAGTTCTATTGTGAAGTTTTTTTGTGAAGCCACAAAACACGCAAGAACCGTCCCCTTGTGCTTTTCTAATAATAAAACTTAATAAACTTCATGGAATAGAAATCGCAAAGAAGTATGTCATCGGTTTCTATTTCGTTTATTAATATGTAATCTGCACCTACTGCCAATAGAGTTCCTGTTCTGTCGGTTAATGTGTTTGTTCCTATTAGAAATTCTATTGTAACTCTTCGTCCAATTTGAGTACGCATAAATCCGTTCATATATTGAAGGCTTTCAGTAGTTACAGGCATTGGACGATCCCAAGGTACGATTGGTGCCGTTGGCTGCGAAGACATAAATTGGCCCATTCCGGGAGCCATAGGAGTGCTAGGGACTTGAGCCTGGTCGGGCATTCTCTGCTGAGAATCCGGAAATGCCCGGTATAAAGGGCCTCCCGGCATGCCTGTAGGCATCTGACTCAGTAAATTCTGTCCCGGCTGCATTGCAGGGGGCATGGTAGTCATTGGTAGGCCGCTTTGCCCGGGCATGCCTGTGCTGTATCCGGGGCAGGGCTGATTCATATACTGCGGCGATCCCTGTTTTTGACCACTTACATTATTCATATCAATACCTCTTTCCTTGGAGTTATTAGCCTGATGCCGATTATAATTGCTATAGCAATCTAGGTCTGTGCATATAGGTGTGTTGCATTATAAAAACAGTGCTGTACAACCCGGTTGAAAAATACCCCTGACCGGTTCACAGGAAAATAAGCAGCACATTGAGGACTAAAGGGGTTGTAGTACCATAGGCATTCACCGGCTGCTAAAGATTTATTACCCGAGAGAGCCCAGTCCGCAATATCATAGTGAACCTGATCCGGGGTCATATTATAAATATTTTGGGGGTTATATTCTCCGGCTATACTTTCTTTAATACATGTAAATTGATCTGGCTGCATTATGACACAGCGGAGATTTCCCTGGCATACCCTCTGATATTCACCATAGGGTACATGTACACGATTCATTACTACGGTGGCTACAGCCTTCATGCCATTATCGCCTTCTCCACCGGCCTCGCATTTTATAATACGGGCAAATAATTCTCTTGCTGACATAGGCACTAAAATCACCTGTCGGGGGCTTGTTTAATAATCCATTAGTATTATATTAATGAATACAAGCATGTGTTACCCCAATTATGATTTATTCATTTTCTTCTTCAATAACCTGGGGGATAATGGGATCCTTGATATCATAGACGCGAAAATAGTCGTTAAGCTCAGTATCCTTGTATACTGAGGATTTATTCTTCTGGAGCAAATTCACGATGGCATATACATCTATCCAGATTTCATTATTACCCTCTTTCTGACTTTCATCGAAAATAAGCTGCATTCCAAAATGAAGATGGGGCGTTTTGATATTATTTACGTTGCGCTTGGTACTATAGCCCGTCATACCCAGATATCCTATAACATCACCAGCTTTAACAATTTGTCCTTCGGCTAGAGTGTTGTGGTAAGGGTGGTTTTTGCGCAAATGAGCATAGTAGTAATATCTTTTACCGTCAAAGCTTCGTATTCCTACCCGCCAGCCGCCATACATGTTCCATCCCAACGCCTCTACAATACCTGACTCTACTGCAATTATGGGAGTGCCGACGCTTCCCATGAGATCATTGCCAAGATGCTTACGTTTGAAGCCATAGGATCTGCTGTTGCCAAAATCATCATAATGAGAAAAGCCATAACCCTTTGCTATAGGCGAAAAGGCCTTTAAGCCATATTTCTTGACGAAAATTTTATTTCCCGGATTATTTTCATCATCTACCTCGACCTCGTATTCCCCCACAAAGCCGCCCAAAACTGCGGTATATGCCTCGTAATAATAGGAATAATGCTTGAAATTGGCCGTTAAATCCTCCATTGTTTCCCCCTCATTAAGGGCTTTAACTAGCTTATCCATATCAGAGCTTTTATATTTTTTAAAATTCCCACCATATTTCGTAGCTAAATAGGCTATAAGCTCAATCCAATTTAGCTTATTCTCAGTTTCGTAGGCTTTGATATCCAGAGCAAGGGCCTTCTCCATAGCAGAATAGGGAACATTAAAGTCAACCCACTTTATATAATTCTTTTCCTCCTCAATATTTACAGTGTACATGGAGGCAGGATTGTTCAGATATTGGCTGATGCCCGTTATTACAAGAACCAGGGCAATTAAGATAACGCTTATTATACCAAGAAGTCTTTTCCTTATAATAACCAGCAAGAGAGTCACCTCATATATAAGCATCACTAAAAGAATATGGGAATCTCAGATAAATATTCTCAAAATTGATCGAGAGGTCGGATGATATTAGTATTTGCAGGCATTGCTTTCAGCATATTTACATTGATAAATAACCGATAGCATTAATATTATTAGACAGGAGCAATTTTAATAGGGAGTCTTTAAAAATGAAGTATATCTATGATGCAAAAAGAGGTGCCGAATATGCCCGTCTTTATGCAGAGTATTTTAAATTAGATGACAGGAAGAGACTTTTCTTCTATGACAGTAATGGAAGCGATTGCTCAAACTTTTGCAGTCAATGTGTTTGGGCGGCATATGGCGGATGGGTTNCGGGAATGGATCANAATACAATAGCTGAGAACAAGGACAGAATAAGAAAACATGTCCGGATGGCTCCCTTTGTCTGGTATGGATCCTTGTCCTTTAGTGGCTCCAACAGATGGTGTAGAGTGATAGAATTCTATGACTATGCCGTATCCGGCAAGGCCAACGGTCCTATGGCTACAGGTGTTTTTGAAGGGGAGTGGCAGAGACTTGATCCATCTGTTATCAGGCAAGGGGATGTTATTCAGTTGTTGGTAAAGTCTTATGCTCCCTATAGATATGGGCACTGCCTTTATGTAACTGAAGCGGGAAAGACACCTGATGAAATAAGAATATGCTGCCATAGCTATGACAGACGCGATGCACCCTTAAGTGAGTTTTCAAGCTTTCCTGAGGAATATACTAGGCTAAGGATTTTGAGGTTTAAAGACTCAGTATTCGTAAAGTGAGACAGAGAGACAGGGGACGGTCCCCTGTCTTGCTTAAAAGCGGGAATTTAGAAACCAGATCCTTCTAACCTCTAACATCTGCCAAGACAGGGAGCCGCCCCCTGTCCTGCCTTGCAGGACGGGATTTAACTAGAATCTTCTCGCTCATTAATATCCCGGCATAGAGGGCATAACTAATGTCATTGACATCCGATGCCTTACATTCTGCATATACTTTGTTATTATCTAAAATAAAGCTTTTTAAATCCTTGTGCTGTACAGAAGAGTCCTGTTTTTTCAGTAATGAAGAAAGAGCTTTCAACCCCTTTTTGTAGCGGCCGATCATCATTAACTCATAATATCCATGATGGGCCTTCGATTTGCTGTACCCCTCGGTATGGGGGTGGCAGAAAAAGTCGGATAAATAGTGGTTTATCACTCCGAGCTTTTTAGCAAATCTATAGGAGTAAAGGGGATNATTGTTTTCAGATGAAAGCTTCTCGTTGGAGGAAACAACATGAGTAAGGGCACTTTTTATATAATGAGGGTGAGCACCATACTTTCTGCTGATGTCAGGCAAAATATTTCCATATAAAAATCCGCGAAGGTTCAATGAAATACCAAGACGCTTTTTAAGACGATTCCGTATTGAAACTGCAAACATTAAGTGGACTATTATATTCATTTTGTTCCTCCTAAGGTGTCGACAAAAGTAGTCATTATAATAAAAGGGGGGTATACACGCACCCTATAGATTATACATTCAATGGACCGGATAAAACAATGTATTTTAACAGGTAATTCATGGCTAGTATATTAAATAATAACTTGATTGCCTTGAGAGATGAATATAAAATTAAATTAATCTGCCGATACTAGTACCCGTATTGGCAAATATATAGAAGTAATATTTGAGACGGAGGAATTATCTATGCCCCACATTATTGTAAAATTATATCCCGGAAGAACCCAGGAGCAAAAACAGCTATTAACAGACAAGATAGTTGAAGCTGTCCTGGAAACAATAAATACAGAGGAAACAAGCATCAGCGTCGCGGTTGAAGAGATTCCACGGGAAATGTGGAAGGAGAAGGTATACAAGCCTGATATTATTTCGAAAGAGAATACTCTTACAAAAAAACCGGGATATACTATGGATTAATAGATGTAAGAAATCTATTATCTAAAAGAGCATCTATTAATACTCATATTGCAGGTGAAATTATGCTTGTACATCCCTTCGAGCCAGTATATGACTCATGCTCAAAAATTCTGATACTTGGTACATTCCCGTCAGTCAAGTCCCGTGAAGAGAACTTCTATTATGGACATCCACATAATCGTTTTTGGAAGGTTCTTTCAGCACTTACAGGATGTCCTTTGCCAAGGGATATAAAGGAGAAAAAGGATCTGTTGCTTAAAGAAAAAATTGCTCTTTGGGATGTTCTCAAGAGCTGCGAGATTGATGCATCCAGGGATAGCAGTATCAGAGATCCTGTAGCGAATGACTTACGACCTATTCTTGCAAACTCCAGTATTGAAGCTATCTTTACAAATGGGAGAAAAGCCGGGGAACTTTACAAGAGGCTTTGCTACCCTGATACTTTCATAGAAAGCCATGTACTGCCCTCCACCAGTCCGGCCAATGCTCAATATACATTGGAAAGGTTAATCAGGGAATGGAGTATAATACTGAAATAAACACAGGGGTAAACACAAGAGGACGTTTCTTCTGTGTTTTGTCTAAACATTTCCGAGATAAACATATTTGAGGTGTTTAGCGGCAATTTTGGCGAGAATCTCCAATGTAGGTACAGGCGTCGGCTTCTTATCAAGGAGCTTATGTCTGGGAAAAAATCTGCTAAGATGCAGAGGTATTTCAGGTGACAGCGTTGCAATCCACATGGCCATAGCTTCAATTTCCTGGGGTGAATCATTAAGGTCAGGTATAATTAAACAGGTAATTTCTACATGACATTTGCCTGAGGATACTTCGATGGTTCTTTTAACCGGATCAATTCCGCCGCCGCAAAGCTTCCTGTAAAACTCTGAAGAAAAGCTCTTTAAATCAACATTCATAGCATCGATGTAGGGGAGTATCTCCATAAGAGGTTTTTCCTGCACATATCCGTTTGTAATAAGTACATTTTTTAAGCCCTTGTCTTTATTTAGCTTGCAGCAATCCAGCACATATTCAAAGCTGATAAAGGGCTCATTATAAGTATAGGCAATACCAATGTTTCCTGAGGGTTTCAAACTATGGGCTTTATACACAAGGCTTTCGGGCGATATATATACTGTTTCGGGCTCTTCTAGGGATATGCCGTAATTCTGGCAAAAGGAGCAGGAAAAGTTACAGCCGAAGCTTCCCACAGAAAGAATTTCAGAACCCGGGTGAAAACGGTAGAGGGGCTTTTTTTCAATAGGATCTAAGGCTATTGAGGAGATTTGTCCATAGCTTTGGGCATAAAGCTCTCCGCTAAAATTGGAGCGGACTCTGCAAATACCGGTATTACCCTCTTTGATGTGGCAATTATGAGGGCAAAGTTGGCAGGATACCGTCTTATCCTTTTCTTTAATAAAATACTGAGCCTTTATTTTATTCATGAATCCTCCTAATTGTGCCGGATAACTTCGAAACGTTCCATTTTATAAGGCTCATCTTTACTGATACCAGCCTTGTATAGAGCTATCTCAACCTGCTGATCGGGTGTATCTACCTGCTCAAGATTAGGCAGCAACAGCCCACGCCTAGAACCACTTGTAACTATTACACCGTATCTTACTACATCCAGCTCATCAATGCTGCTTATAGGTTCAGGCTCCTCTAGAACATCCACGCTGTAGAGTAAATCCTTGAGCTCAGATTTTTTAACCGGATTAAATCTTGGATCGCGGGTTCCTGCACTTATANCATTATATATTATTTCTTCAGCCACATTTCCATAGGCAGGTGAGATTGTGCCTATACATCCTCGCAGATTGCCGTGTTTTTTTATAGAAACAAAGACACCCTTACGTTGACTAATCATATCAGGGGGTAAATGGCCGGGAGGATCTAGAACCAGACCTGTTTTAACATAGTATTCCAGAGATTCACGGGCTAATTTAACATAGGCGTCTTCACATTTTTTAGTAGCCTCAACCTCGGAAAGATTTTTAAATTCAAAGAAGGAGAATAAATCCCGAGAGAGATCCTGTCCATCGATGGTTAACTCTGCGACCATATATCCCACTCCAAAGGTGCCCTCGTAGGACAAAATCTTCGAATTTACATTCAGGCCGTTTAAGGCTCCGGCCATGATGACAAAAGATCTCAGTCCACATTCACCAGCCTTATAACATAGCTCCTGGTCAATAGAGATGAGTTTTTTGAAATCAACCTCTTTTATAATATCAGCCAGAGTTCTATCAAAAAGGGGACCCTCGGGAGCAAAGCCATAANGACCACTCTCAAGAAGTCTGTGAGATAAATCGCCACTTGCCACGAACACAACATTTTTATTGTAGTCAGACACAACCTTCTGAATGCAGTATCCAAAGTTGTACAGTTGTTCCAGAGNCAGTCCGGCAATAGAAATCCGAACCAGCGTAAAATCGGTATAGTAACGCGTTATAAAATAAAGGGGTATCATGGCACCATGATCAAGGTCCTCCTGTGCCCCCTCATATCCAGCATCAATTCCAAGCTGATTTGAAGCCTCAATAATACTGTCAATTAAATTGGACTCGGATTCAAATTCCATGGTCTCATTAGGCGCTCCAAAATTCTTAAAGCTTCCCTTTAGCTTTTTACCAGGAGAAATATGAATATAATCAGTATAGGTTGGTCCATGGGGTGTTGTAACGATGATTACCTCGGGGGCAAGCTCCTTAATTTCCTTTCCGATTTCGTGATATGATTCTATAGTGGACGAAATAGCCTTTTCTTCCCCTTTTCCAATTGAAGGGATAATAATAGGTGGATGGGGCACAATATATGCTTTTAAAATTTCTCCCACAACGATACCTCCAGAAATTTTGATATGTAAATAAAAAGGTTTAAATTGTATAAGTGATTGGATTGTATTAATACGTGTGTTGTATATTTTTAGTATATTTCAAAATCTTAATCAGAGCAACCCGACAACAGTATAAGTTACGGGCACTAGTCTCTGCCGGTGTTGCAGCATTAAACTTATTCAAGTAACCCGAACAGCAGTATTAGTTCCGGTCACCTTCGAGTGTATTGCAGTTAAGTTGTAAGTCCCCGTATAAATTCTGGTAATAATCTTGTTTGACCCAGTAATAAGTATACAACATTTATGTCTGTTTATTCTCATATGGCTTTCTATGTAAGACAGGAATTTATTCTGTGTCTTTCCTTTGCTTCCTTGAATCAAATATATGTAAAGTGTTATAATAAAAAGCAGTTCAGTAATTGTAGGATTAATTAAAGTGATATAAATTGAAAGGAAAATTTATGAAGAATAATTCAGAGCTTAGATTTGCAGTTTTAATAGATGCAGAGAATGTTCCTTACTCAAATGTCAAGGGAATACTGGAGGAAATTGCAAAGTACGGTATCCCCACAATAAAGCGCATTTATGCCGATTGGACCAAGCCTAATGTATCAGGCTGGAAAGGGGTGCTTTTAGAAAATGCAATTACTCCCATACAGCAATACAGCTATACCAGCGGCAAAAACTCATCGGACTCTGCCATGATAATTGATGCAATGGACATTTTATATAACGAGAAGGTTGAGGGCTTCTGTATTGTATCAAGTGACAGTGATTTTACAAGGCTTGTTATTCGCCTCAGAGAGGCTGGGATGAAAGTATTCGGCATAGGAGAGAAGAAAACTCCCAGCCCATTTATAGCAGCCTGCGATAAGTTTACATATCTGGAGATTATAGATGCCAACTCAAGGCAGAGCTTGAGAGATAATGATTATCATAAGGCCGAAGATGCCAAGAAAGTAAATGAGGATCCCATAAGTATGATTGGGGAAGATGTGATTAAGCTTATTTCCACATCCATATCCGACGTCGCGGATGAAAACGGGTGGGCCTTCCTGGCTGATGTAGGCAATATGATTCAGAAAAAGCGTCCTGATTTTGACTCCAGAAACTTCGGATTTTCAAAGCTTACTCCTCTAATTAAAACCTTAAAATGCTTTGAAATTGATGAGAGGGATTCGGGCAACAGTAAAATAAAGCATATCTATGTAAAGAATAAGGAAAAAACCGTCTCGGATAATAATAGTAAAAGACGCAGATAAAACAGGGATGGATAAATAAAATAGCTTATAATATGAAAGATGGAGGCATTCACAAGCAGGGTGAATGCCTTTTTAACATAAAAATACATTTACAAGAACATATGTTCGGGTATATAATAGAATTCCCGGAGGTGTTTTTGTGGGCAATAGAATCATTATGCATATTGATGTGAATAGCGCCTACTTATCTTGGGAAGCAGTATGGAGATTACAGCACGGCGGCGAGATTGATCTTCGAGAAATTCCAAGCGTGATTGGAGGCCATGAAGAAAGCCGTCACGGTATTGTGCTGGCCAAGTCCATTCCTGCAAAAAAAATTGGAATACAAACAGGTGAGGTTCTGTGGCAGGCCAGAAGTAAATGTCCTGACCTTACGGTTATACACCCGAATTATGAGCTGTATATGCAGTGCTCTGAAGCTCTTATGGAGCTGCTAAGGCGGTATTCACCACTTCTTGAAAGATACTCGGTGGATGAGTGCTTTCTTGATGTGACTGGTTCTTTAGGGAAGAGGCCCCCTGTTGATTTAGCCCTGGAAATATCCCGAAGAGTAAGGGAAGAGTTAGGCTTTACGGTTAATATAGGCATATCTTATAACAAGCTTCTTGCAAAAATGGCCTCGGAGCTTGAAAAGCCTAATAAAGTCCACACCATTTTTCCCCGTGAAATTCCTGAAAAGCTATGGCCCCTGCCGGTCAAGGAATTATTCATGGTTGGAAGAAGGACTGGGCCAAAGCTTCACCGGCTTAATATCTTTACCATTGGACAATTAGCAAAAGCTGATCCAAGGTTTTTGACCGAGCATTTTAAGAGCTTCGGGAAGATGTTATGGCGTTATGCCAATGGAATTGATGATTCTCCTGTAAATCCATGGGGTACTGTACCAAAGGGAATCGGAAATTCACTTACAACTCCTTATGATGTGGATAATAAGAGGGAAGCCTTTTTATTTCTACTTTCACTTACTGAAACGGCGGCAAGCCGCTTAAGACGGGCAGGGCTCATGGCCCGGGTGGTATCGGTTTCAATCAGAAGGAAGGATCTTAGCTTTTCTTCCCACCAACGAAGGCTGTTTTCACCGACAAATATTACCGAGGTTCTTTTTAAAAACATTAAAACTCTTTTTTTAGAGTTTTGGGGAAAAGAACCCCTGAGACATTTTGGGGTGGCCTTTTCTGAGCTGTGTAATGATCAGTTCTACCAGGTTTCTGTTTTTGATGAAGAGCGACTTTCCAGAAAAAAGGCCTTGGATTTAAGCATTGATGGTATCAGGGGGCGATACGGGAACACTTCGCTGGTGCGTGGCAGCTTTATTAACTCGGGGATACCTCCTCTTAGCGGAGGAATTATGGAGGATTACCCCGCCATGCGCAGTCAGCTTTAGTTTTATGTGGTAGGTATGGGTCCGCTTGCATTCGATCTGTATGTAAGGTAGCCGCTTTAGCTTTATGGGGGGGTGGGTATGGGTGAAGGTTTTAATGAAGAATATTGAAATGATTTCATACAGTAATTGCGAAGGAATAATAAGACCTATTAGGTTTCGCTGGCTTGAAGATGGTCAGGAGCCTAAGATCATTAAAATAGACAGAATTCTGGACAGGAAGGAGGAAAAGCTTGCCGGAAATCGCATGCTCGTTTTCACTGTTCAAAGCATCATAGATAATGTGGAACGAATTTTTGAGATGAAATATGAGATAAATACATGTAAGTGGTATTTATATAAAATTTAAAAAGCCGGCTTCAGTGATAAACTGAACCGGCTGGTGGTGGGCGATAAGGAACTCGAATCCCTGACTTTCACTACGTCAAAGTGACACTCTACCAACTGAGTTAATCGCCCAAAAATATTAGTACAAAAATATAATAACATAGTGAATATCTATATTTCAAGTATTGTTTCTTAATGATATAATATTTCAGTATGAATTAGCCTGCAGACGAAAGGTTAAAAAACGAAAGGTGGAAAAGAACTTGAAGCGAGATATGGTTTTGATTTTGGATTTTGGAGGGCAGTATAATAACTTAATTGCCAGAAAAGTCAGAGAAAACAATGTTTATTGCGAGATATTACCCTATCATTCATCTATAGAGAGAATAAAGGAAAAGAAGCCTAAGGGGATTATTCTTGCTGGAGGATCTGGCTCAGTTCTTGACATAGCTACACCTAAGTGTACATCCGAAATTTTTGAGATGGATATTCCAATACTGGGTATTAGTTTTTCATCAAATGCTCAGTCAGAAAGCAACTCTGTTCTGGAGGCTTCCCACAGCCATAAAAACTGCTATACAATTCAGTTAAAGCAAGATGTTATGGGCACCTCTAAGGTAAAAGAAACAATTAAGAGCTTTCTCTACGAGATGTGCAATCTTAAAGGAGACTGGAATATGAGCTCCTTTGTGAAGCAATCAATTACCTCCCTCAGAGCGAAGGTGGGCAATAAAAAGGTGCTTTGTGCTCTTTCGGGCGGAGTTGATTCTTCAGTTGCCGCGGCACTATTGCATAAAGCGGTGGGAGATCAGCTCATCTGTATATTTGTAGACCATGGCCTTTTGAGAAAAAATGAGGCTGAGCAGGTGGAAGAAATCTTTAAAAAGCAATTTAATATAAATCTTATCAAGGTAGATGCCCAGGACAGGTTTTTAGACCGCTTAAAGGGGATTACAGACCCTGAGACCAAGCGCAAAATCATTGGTGAGGAATTTATAAGGGTATTTGAAGAGGAAGCTAAAAAAATAGGACATGTGGATTTTCTTGTTCAGGGCACCATTTACCCCGATGTAGTTGAAAGTGGAGTGGGTGATGGAGCTGTTATTAAAAGTCATCATAATGTAGGAGGACTGCCCGATTATGTTGATTTTGAAGAAATTATAGAGCCTTTAAGGGATTTATATAAAGATGAGGTAAGGTTAGCCGGACTTGAACTGGGACTGCCCGAAGATATGGTGTGGCGTCAACCCTTCCCCGGCCCCGGCTTAGCCATAAGGGTTATTGGTGAAATTACAAGAGATCGCTTGAATATTCTGCGTGAGGCTGATTATATATTCAGAGAGGAAATTGCCGGGGCAGGACTTGCCAAAGATATAAATCAGTACTTTGCAGTATTGACAGATATGCGAAGCGTGGGAGTTAAAGCCGATAAAAGAACTTATGACTATACACTGGCCCTTAGGGCTGTAAAAACTACAGATTTTATGACTGCCGAGTGGGCAAGGCTGCCCTATGATTTGTTGGAGCGGGCTTCAAACCGGATTATAAATGAAGTGGGACATATAAACCGCATTGTATATGATATTACAGGCAAACCACCGGCTACAATAGAGTGGGAATAACTAACGAAACCCGCAAAGCCTTGAAAACACTGGGCTTTTGGAACGGAAACGGGGCATTTGATAGCAAATTGATAGCAGATACCAAAACCGGATTTACTTTGTTCACTCCCGTATAGCGGGTGGCTTGCGGGTAAATCCTTCATATCCTAAGAAAAAGGTCTTGCTGACTTTCACCAGTCGGCAAGACCTTTTTTGCTATTTGTCTTTTCTCTGTTTCTTCAATCCTTTTATCAGAGCATCGCTTAATTCCTTCGAGGGGACTTTGGCCCACCGCTGGGTGGTGTCGTACTTCGGGTA
>JGI24712J26585_10000442_pt1 | contig 35932 bp, 26 predicted proteins | sample BioPla3DNA2_FD_26585 | JGI IMG/M metagenome (IMG submission 26585)
CAATGATAAAGGAGTCAATAAATTTTCCTACAAAAAACCTATTAAACATAATATGGCTTTCTTCTGCAATAGAGAGTATTTTATTTGCAGTTTCTAGATTAAAAATAGCATATATGGTATCTTTGATTTTTTTAATAAATCCTTCTTTTTCATTTAATAAATAGAACCCTATCATAAGACCCAGAAGAATATTTAAGAAACCTGAGGTAATTCCTACAGCACTATTAAGAATATATGTGAAAACCTGATTTAATATTAAACTGGATTTTTGAATCAAAGGATCTATATTGCTGTCGATAATGGATTTAAAATCATAATACTCAATAGAATTGTAACTGATCAAAAGCTGCTCAAGATTTTTTTCCAAAACAGCTAAGTTACTGGGCGCTTTTTGGAATAAGTCTACGATGCTTTGATAGATTTGAGGAATGACATAAATAAATACAAGGCTTAAAAAACCAAATACACTTATATAAACAATTAAAATGGATAAAATACGTCTAAGCCTGGAACGTCCTTTACGCTTATCTAATGTTTGAAGCCATAATTCTACTTTATTGATGGCTGGATTTAAAATATATGCTATAAAAAAACCGTAGATAAAGGGAGTTAAAATGCGATAGGCCTTTCCTAAAAAATAAGATACATACTGAGCGATGATGTCAATATTACCGATGACCTTTTCAAATAAAACAGTCATTGATAAGACTAGAAAAGCGTATAATCCTATTTTAAAATAGTTTGCATCCCAAGGCATTTTTTTCAAGTTGACCACTTCCTCATCTGTTGGTATTATAAATACAGTATCATAGGATAATTTTTTGGTCAATGGAACATTTTTTTATAAATTAGGTATTGCAAAATGTAATTATACATGCTATAATGTTCTTCGCTTGGTAAATTTAATCGTTTGCGCTATTAGCTCAGTTGGTAGAGCACCTGACTCTTAATCAGGGTGTCCGGGGTTCGAGCCCCCGATGGCGTACTTTGCGATTGTGGCGGAATTGGCATACGCGCTAGACTAAGGATCTAGTGGTCCTAGACCTTGGGGGTTCGAGTCCCCCCAATCGCACTAATATAAAAAGATATCTCGTTTTATGAGATATCTTTTTTGTTTTAATACTTTACATTTCCTACATCATTTGATTTATAATGTTATAAGTTTTTTAGATTCAAAAGTCGTCGACCCCCGGTGATGCAAAAAGACTAGGGGGTCGACGACTTTTTATTGCATTTGTGAGGGATAATTGATAAAATTAATATCATAAAGCAGAAACAACAGATAAAAAATGTTGATTTTACTGCTGATTTAATCGGACTATTGTAGAATTGAAACNAGNATATAGNNNTCNNNTATANNCTCGCAGGAACAGGATTTAATCGGACTATTGTAGAATTGAAACGAGGAAATGGCGACTACGAATACACAATCAGCTTCGGATTTAATCGGACTATTGTAGAATTGAAACTAACTCAGTTTATTGATTAGATCTGCCACTTCTTTGGATTTAATCGGACTATTGTAGAATTGAAACCTGTCTTTTATTTCAATACCTTCACATGAAGGACAAGATTTAATCGGACTATTGTAGAATTGAAACGATGTCATTACCCATGAACCCTTCAAAAGTTTTCAAGATTTAATCGGACTATTGTAGAATTGAAACTCTTTATTTAATTCTAAATCTAACATTAAATCTTCTAGATTTAATCGGACTATTGTAGAATTGAAACTTATAATGCTTTCAATATAAGATACTAATGTATCAAGATTTAATCGGACTATTGTAGAATTGAAACATTGTCCAGGTGACTGGACATGTTCTTTCTGATAATGATTTAATCGGACTATTGTAGAATTGAAACTTGAATACTGAATGGAGCCAGGCTAGATGGATGACTGATTTAATCGGACTATTGTAGAATTGAAACTCAATAATTCGTACGGAAAGTTTTGATAATCTCTGGATTTAATCGGACTATTGTAGAATTGAAACTTCTAATATAACTCATATCAATCCCCCTCATAATTTGATTTAATCGGACTATTGTAGAATTGAAACCGGTTTTTCTGATGTGGTCATAAAAAAAATAATAGAAGATTTAATCGGACTATTGTAGAATTGAAACCAAACTATTTTAAATGGTTTTGTTGATTTGTTTACAAGATTTAATCGGACTATTGTAGAATTGAAACCAACAAATTGCGTATATTTATAGTCAAGCCCCCCCGATTTAATCGGACTATTGTAGAATTGAAACCTAGAATCGATTGGTGACGCTCTTTTTGCAATTGGGATTTAATCGGACTATTGTAGAATTGAAACACATTTATGTCGATACCATGTAGCGATCGCTTACAGGATTTAATCGGACTATTGTAGAATTGAAACCGGTTTTTCTGATGTGGTCATAAAAAAAATAATTGAGATTTAATCGGACTATTGTAGAATTGAAACGTAGTAGGAACAGGTGTAGGAGCGCTTGTAGGAGCCGATTTAATCGGACTATTGTAGAATTGAAACGATGAATATTATAAAGTTCAAATTGAAGGAATGTCTGGATTTAATCGGACTATTGTAGAATTGAAACAAGATTTTGTACAGGAAGCATTTTATAAAAAAGAGAGATTTAATCGGACTATTGTAGAATTGAAACGAGGACATAATAAAAGCCGTAGCTACCCTGCAGCTTAGATTTAATCGGACTATTGTAGAATTGAAACGGACGGTACAGGGGGACAAAGGGATCTATCTCCGTGGATTTAATCGGACTATTGTAGAATTGAAACGGAGAATCAACAGTGGACTACCAGGAGCTGATAAACGATTTAATCGGACTATTGTAGAATTGAAACAAGTTGACACGCAAATCAGTATACGACAAATTGCGTGGATTTAATCGGACTATTGTAGAATTGAAACACCACACATGGACGTAAATAAAATTCACGAAATGCTGGATTTAATCGGACTATTGTAGAATTGAAACGTTATCCCTTCTGCGATTAACAAAAAATGCTTTTTACGATTTAATCGGACTATTGTAGAATTGAAACGGATATTTCCCTAACAATTTTGATTTTATTTGTACTGGATTTAATCGGACTATTGTAGAATTGAAACAAGATGAATGTGTAAGTGTAAATCCGTATCTTCCTCGATTTAATCGGACTATTGTAGAATTGAAACTTTTCTTAGCCCTGCTCATAACTTTATTACGATTCTGATTTAATCGGACTATTGTAGAATTGAAACGGATAGTTCTAAATATCGTTTATTCTGCTTGATACATGATTTAATCGGACTATTGTAGAATTGAAACGAATAGGATTGAATATAGATAAATGTATACTTGCTCGGATTTAATCGGACTATTGTAGAATTGAAACTATTGTAAACATTTTTCAAAGGCTAAAGGTGGAAAGGATTTAATCGGACTATTGTAGAATTGAAACAAGGGCAAATCTGTTCTTTATACGCAATCTAATGACGGATTTAATCGGACTATTGTAGAATTGAAACCCTAGCAATGTTAATGCGGTGCAAAGTAGTGGCAATGGATTTAATCGGACTATTGTAGAATTGAAACATTCTTTTGTAAAATAGAAATAAGGGGGTATTCAACTGATTTAATCGGACTATTGTAGAATTGAAACCATGGTGAGTTATGCAAGCTGAGTCACCAGTATTGTGATTTAATCGGACTATTGTAGAATTGAAACCCTGTTACTGCATTATGGCAATTTCAAGACACTGGCGATTTAATCGGACTATTGTAGAATTGAAACTGTTTCTTCTTATTTGCCATTTCATCATCACCTTCCGATTTAATCGGACTATTGTAGAATTGAAACTGTCTATCCTTCCATAAGAATACTTGATTATTGAAAGATTTAATCGGACTATTGTAGAATTGAAACAGTAATATAGGAGTTAAGGGTGGGGCAGATGGAAGAGATTTAATCGGACTATTGTAGAATTGAAACAGGACTTGGAGTTAGTGAGTTTTTGCGTTTGCTTTGGATTTAATCGGACTATTGTAGAATTGAAACCTTACTGGTGGCATGAAGTACGACGAACTTCCTAGTAGATTTAATCGGACTATTGTAGAATTGAAACAATGGTGATCCGTTCCCCCCTGAATACGGTGGAGAGATTTAATCGGACTATTGTAGAATTGAAACAGAAAAGGCGAAGTAGATACTCATATTTTTATTAAAGATTTAATCGGACTATTGTAGAATTGAAACACTTCTAAGTCTAAACTGTTCGAAACAGTTTTTGTAAGATTTAATCGGACTATTGTAGAATTGAAACTGTTTTCCCTCTTTTACGAACACTACCTCTCATTTGGATTTAATCGGACTATTGTAGAATTGAAACTGTGGTAATTGTTCCGGATACCGTTTTATATACACGATTTAATCGGACTATTGTAGAATTGAAACGAACAAAACTTTCTTTCCTAATAGGGCGGACCTTTCGATTTAATCGGACTATTGTAGAATTGAAACTTTTTTTGAAGTGCGATAAAGAAAATCTAAATCGAAAGATTTAATCGGACTATTGTAGAATTGAAACATGTTAATCAAACCTTCATGCATACCGCTGACAGCAGATTTAATCGGACTATTGTAGAATTGAAACATGACTTATAGCAAAGTCTTGACCCTTATAATAATAGATTTAATCGGACTATTGTAGAATTGAAACGCTGTTAAGTGAAAGGTATAGATATTGAACTGTTATGGATTTAATCGGACTATTGTAGAATTGAAACTGCGATTGTCTTTGGGTACCTTGCATTGAGGATTAAAGATTTAATCGGACTATTGTAGAATTGAAACTATAAAAATATAATCGCATTTTTATTGTATCAAAATGGATTTAATCGGACTATTGTAGAATTGAAACGGAGTTATCACAGGATAAATACGAGTGCGAAATTTGGATTTAATCGGACTATTGTAGAATTGAAACTCTTTAGTCCTTGCATTAGAAGTATTGTATTTGATAGATTTAATCGGACTATTGTAGAATTGAAACTATATTTTTTATACTGTCAATTTAAATTTTAAAATTGGATTTAATCGGACTATTGTAGAATTGAAACTTGTAGTACTGGTTCATATTTTTCACTTATTTGTGGGGATTTAATCGGACTATTGTAGAATTGAAACAAGGCTTAATAGATCTGAGTAGACAATATAATACTAGATTTAATCGGACTATTGTAGAATTGAAACTTGGATGTACAATCGATGAATTTAAACTGCCTGTGCGATTTAATCGGACTATTGTAGAATTGAAACAATTATGGCTAGGGAGGGACAAGCATGGATAAAAAAGATTTAATCGGACTATTGTAGAATTCGCATATGAACATTCCTTTTATTAAATCAACCGGCAGAATGATTAATAAATCTCATTCTGCTGGTTTTTTATATGAACTGTTTATTGAAGGAATTGTTATATGGTATGGAGAAATATACACTAAGCTAGAAAATGGGGGTAGCAGTATGATTACAATCAAGGAAATCGCTGAGATGGCAGGGGTCAGTACAACGACCGTCTGGAATGTGATTCATGGAAAAACCAAAAAAGTGTCTCCTCAGAATGTGGAGCGGATTCAAAAGATTTTAGAGGAACAAAAATATGTCACCCCTATGGGACTTCGGGCTTTGAAAAACGGAAAATCCAATATGATCGGTGTTGTCCTTCACGTTACAAAGCACTTTGACTTAAGCCTTGTATCAGACCCTTTTTACAGCAGATTGATTGGTGAGTTGGAAAGGGTACTGAATGCCGCAGGGCATTATATGCTTTTGTATTCTTCAAAAAGTATCGAGAGTATTTTTCAAATGGCTATGGCATGGAATGTAGAGGGCTTAATATGCCTTAACTTTTCCGAAAACGATTATCAAAAGCTATCTATTCTTGTAGATATCCCCATTGTTTCTGTAGACTTATTTAATATTGGAAACAGTAATCATAAATACTACAATGTAGGCCTTCAGGACGAAGAAGGGGGCTATTTAATGACCAAATATTTGATTTCTCAAGGCTTTAGGGAAATCTTGATTTTGGCTATTAGAGACTTAGGGATTGAGCATGAAAGAATTCTCGGTTACCGCCGCGCTTTAGAAGAAGCAGGTATTAAATATAAAGACAAGTACTTTATCAAAATTTATAGTGATGCAGTGAACAGGCAAAAAAACTATCAGGATTTATGTAAATTCATGAAAAGAGGAATGGCTTTATTTTTCCTTGCAGACTTATATGCTGTGGAGGCCATGGCCTATTTTCAAAAAAGAGGTTATAAAATACCGGAGGATATATCCGTTGCCGGATTTGATAATCTAAGCTATGCCCATCTTTGCACCCCGGGGCTTACGACGGTTAATCAGGATATAGAGCAAAAAGCAAGGAAAGCGGCGGAGATGCTCCTTAAGCTGATTCAGAAGGAACCTATTAAAGAGCATAATGTTTTATTACCGGTGAATTTGGTGATTAGAGAATCGGTGGGGCAAAATAGAAAATCATAAAGCAGGTGTGGAGTTCATTTCCGTACCTGTTTTTATTATGGGTCGTGACTCTGTTGAGCACGCAAAGCGTGAGAAATAAAAAGCCCTCCGGGTAGAATGATAGGATACCTCTTAAGTAGACAAGGGAAATAACTAAAATCTACTTAGGAGGTATTTTTATGCCTAAATCACCACATACTCCTGAATTTCGTGCGAGAGTTTTGCAAGGGAAACTCTTTCTTAGAAATAAGTAAGTTTGCCTTGCTTGTAAGATCAAACGCTCTTAATTCACAAGCGTGCAGAACTTCCTTCTTATAGGCAAATTGCCATATATTAAAAAATTTACTTATTATACTTTGGTTATACAAAGTGTACAAAACTAACCCGAAAAATTATAGTGAATTTAGAGGTTAATTAATTAACCTATTGTCCCAGGAGGGATATGGTGCTATATTTTAATTATTGAAAGGACAAAAACTTTCAACAATTTTATTAATTCATATTAAGGGGGAAGATTCATGAAGAGAAAAAGTTTAGTTTTGCTACTGGTGATGATGTTAATGAGTACTTTCACGTTATATGGCTGTGGAGGAGCAGGAAACACCACACAAAGCAGCACACAGGAAACTTCACAAGAAACCGCTCAACAAGGAGAAAAAAAGGCTCCTGCTAAAGTTGACATTTTCCAGAACAAATCTGAATTTGCAGAGCAACTTGAAGCAGCAGCAAAACTTTATATGGAAGAAAACCCAGAAGTACAAATCAATATCGAAACTGTACAGGGTGCAGACTATGCAACAGCTTTAAAAGCTAAAATGTTAAACGATGACAAACCAGAAATTTTCGGTATTGCAATGGTTGGGGTTAAAGAAGATTATGGCGATTACCAGGAAGATTTATCTGATCAACCTTGGGTAGAACACTTATATCCGGACATCAAGGAAACTGTAACAGTAGATGGTAAAGTACTTGGGCTTCCTGTAAGTATCGAAGGATACGGACTTGCTTATAACAGAGAAATTTTTGAAGCAGCAGGTATTGATTGTTCTACTTTAACTTCTTATGATGCAATCGACAAAGCATTCGCTACATTACAACAAAAGATTGATAACGGCGAATTAAAAGACAAATATCCTCAACTGGAAGCTGTAGTAGAATATGCAGCAAAAGAAGCATTTATCTCAGGACTTCACTTAATGAATATTCCGCTTCAGGCAGAATTAAAAACAGCAAAAGCAGCTTTTGAAGCACAGGAAATCGAGCTTACTCATGCAGATTCCTTAAAAGCTTTAATTGACTTACAAACCAATTATACACCTGCAAGAAACAATAAATCCTTATTAAACTCCGTAGACTACTCTACTCAAGTTGGTGGAGGTCTTGCAATCGAACGTGTAGCAGTAATCCAACAAGGGAACTGGATTGCACCAGAATTAGCTAACGTTGCACCAGATGTTTTAGAGAAAATTGACGTTATGCCTATTCCATTAAAAGGAGTAGTAGAAGACAGTATCGCAGTTGGCGTTTCCTTCAACTGGTGTGTAAACAATCAAGCTTCTGATGCAGATAAAGCAGCGGCAAAAGATTTCTTAAATTGGTTATTCCAATCTGAAAAAGGAAAACAAATCGTTATAGAAGAGTTAAAATGCATCCCAGCATTTGATAACTACGAAGATTTAGACAGACTTGATCCATATTCAAAACGCGTTGCAGAATACATGGGACAAGGAAAAACAATGCCATGGGTATTCAGTGGCTATCCAAAAGGATTTGAACCACAAGCAGCAGCAGATATTCAAGGATATTTCGCTGGAGATATGACATGGGAAGAATGTGTACAAAAATTAAAAGAGGATTGGAAGACATTACGTTAATAATTGGGGGCAGACAGCATGAAGAGATCGAGAATTGGATATTGGCTATTTTTGGCACCTGTTCTCATCGCATTTAGCATGGTACAAATTTTTCCGGCTATCAAAGGAATCTATTACTCATTTACAGACTGGATTGGCGTAGGCGCAGATAAAAACTTTGTGGGTCTTGCGAATTATAAATATATCCTTACCAAAGACCCCCAGTTTATCCATGCCTTTGGCTTCACCTTTCTATTCGCAATGTGTGCCGTTATATTAGTAAATTTGGTGGGGTTTTTCTTATCATTACTGGTTACACAAAAAATCAAATGTGCGAATCTTTTTAGAGGCATATTCTTTATGCCGAACTTAATTGGGGGGATATTGCTCGGATTTACCTGGCAGTTTATCTTTGTGCAAGTATTTGATGCATTAGGAAAGGCATTGAATATGCCAGGTTTACAAGGATGGCTGTCTAATAAACAAACTGGTTTTTTTGGATTACTGATTGTAGTGGTATGGCAGCTTTCAGGATATATGATGCTTATTTACATTGCCCAGATTCAAAATATTCCTGATTCAGTATTGGAAGCAGCAGCGATTGACGGGGCAAGTGGCTTTTCAAAGCTAAAAAGCATTATTTTGCCCTTAATGGTACCGGCTTTTACGATTGGATTGTTCTTAAGCATTTCCACCTCCTTTAAGCTCTTTGACCAGAACGTCGCTTTAACCAATGGAGGTCCAAATAACAGCACCCAAATGCTGGCGTTAAATATCTATAATACCGCCTTTGCTGAAAATGATTTTGGGATCGCTCAAGCTAAAGCCATGCTCTTCTTAATCGTTGTTGCAGGTATTTCCCTTATTCAATTATGGTTTACAAAGAGGAAGGAGGTCGAAATGTAATGGTACAGAAAAAAGCAGGATTAGCAGGATTGACTGTACTTGGTGCGGTTCTTGCGATTATTTTCGTTTCACCGATTTTCATTCTGCTCAATAATTCCTTTAAACCATTAAGAGATATTTATATTGACATTTTGGCCCTGCCTTCTGGTTTGTATCTGGAGAATTATACTAAAGCCTTTAAAGCCTTAGACTTTGTTAAATCCTTTATGAATTCCTTAGGCATTACCATAGCCGCCACCTTAGCCATTATTATCACTTCATCCATGGCTGCGTGGGTACTGGTACGCTATAAAACAAAAACCAGCAGTATTTTATTCTCAATATTTGCCTGTGCTCAGCTCATTCCCTTTCAGTGCGTTATGCTGCCTCTGGTAGAAAACATGAGCAATATGGGCTTTATGAACAGGGCAGGATTAGTCTTTATGTATGTTGGATTTGGGTGCAGCATGTCCATAGTTCTTTTCCACGGATTTATTAAAAACATTCCGCTGGAATTAGAAGAAGCCGCAAGAATAGATGGCTGTACCATGGTGCACACATTTTTCCTGATTGTGCTGCCTTTATTAAAAACCATTATGGTAACGGTAGCCATTATCAATGTGATGTGGATTTGGAATGACTTCCTTCTTCCACAACTTATTATCAATAAGCCCGGCTGGCAGACCATACCCCTTAAGACATATATGTTCTTTGGGCAGTTTACGAAAAAATGGGATTTGGCAACGGCAGGTCTGGTACTGGGTATGATTCCGATCATTGTTTTCTACCTTACTTGCCAGAAATATATCGTTAAAGGCGTTACAGACGGAGCAGTAAAATAACAGGAGGAAATTGACTTGGAAAAGAAAGCATGGTGGAAAGAAAGTGTTGTTTATCAAATCTATCCCAGAAGCTTTAATGACAGCAATGGAGATGGAATCGGTGATTTAAAGGGTATTATAGAAAAATTAGACTATGTAAAAGACTTAGGTGTTGATGTGATCTGGCTGTGTCCGATATATCAGTCTCCAAACGACGATAATGGATATGACATCAGTGATTATCAAGGGATTATGAAAGAATTCGGTACAATGAAAGATTTTGATACATTGTTAGAAGAAGCCCATAATCGCGGTTTAAAAATTTTGATGGATCTGGTAGTCAACCATACATCGGATGAACATGCCTGGTTCATAGAAAGCAGAAAAGGAGAAGACCCTTTTTATCGGGATTTTTATATCTGGTCAAAGGAGAAGCCAAACAACTGGGAGTCGTATTTTGGAGGTTTTGCATGGGAATATGACGAAACGAGAAAGGAATATTACCTGCATTTATTTTCTAAAAAACAACCGGACTTGAACTGGAAGAATCCGAATGTCAGGGAAAAAGTCTATGAAATGATGACATGGTGGCTGGAAAAAGGTATTGATGGCTTCCGAATGGATGTCATTAACTTGATTTCTAAAATGGACGGTTTCCCGGAAGGAGAACCGATACCCCATACGCCCTATACGGAAAAAAATCCCTATGTCGTATGTGGCCCTCATCTCCATGAATACCTTAAAGAAATGAATCAAAAAGTACTATCAAAATACGATATCATGACTGTAGGAGAAGCCCTCAATATTACTCTGGAAGAGGGTAAGAAAATTACCGATGAGAGAGAGCATGAACTGCAGATGATATTCCATTTTGAACATATGAATGTAGAGTACCCCGGTAAAGAAAAATGGACAGATAAGCGTTTTAAGCTGGTGGATTTAAAGAAGATCTTGGCAAAGTGGCAGGATGGGCTAAAGGATCATGGATGGAACAGCTTATACTGGAATAACCATGACCAGCCCAGAGTAGTATCCAGATTCGGAGATGATGGAGAGTACTGGGAGCCCTCTGCTAAAATGCTTGCCACTTGTTTGCACCTGATGAAAGGAACCCCTTATATTTATCAGGGAGAAGAAATCGGAATGACCAATGTTAAGTTCCCGTCTATTTCTGATTATAGGGACATTGAAATTCTGGCGGCCTATGATAAATATACAAAGATGTTAGGTTATACCCATGAACAAATGATGAAATGCATTTATTCCTTTGGAAGGGATAATGGAAGAACTCCAATGCAATGGAACGATTCTAAGAATGCAGGGTTTACACAGGGCACCCCTTGGATTGGTGTAAACCCCAATTATACAAAAATTAATGTAGAAAAACAGCTGCATGATAAAAACTCTATCCTTCACTATTATAAAAAATTGATTAAGCTGCGAAAGTCCCATGAAATCATTGTATATGGTGATTTCAAAATGTTATATGAAGAAGACCCGAACCTATTTGTATATGAACGTATATTAGAAGAAGAAAAAATATTAGTCGTTTTGAATTTTACAAAGGAAGAACAAACCTTTAACCCTCCTGAAGAATGGCTAGGCAAAGAAGCCGAAGTATTAATCTCAAATTATGAGAATGAAGGAAAAATTACAGAAAAAACTTTAAAGCCCTACGAAGCAGTAGCGTATTTATTAAAGAACTAAGCATCCCTGGGAACTGTCGCCGAAGTTTATTTTGGCGGGAGTTCCTAAAAACTTTTCATAAAAATGAAGCTTACTTAGAGACTATTGTGTATAGAGTATTCTATCTTAAAATGAATATGATAGAGCAGGGGATATCGTGAAGAAAAAAGATAAAAATACAAATTCAAAAAAATTATATAAGAAGCCAAATACTAAAGACAAACAGGCTTATTTTGGCCTGAAATTTAAAAACAATATAGGTATCGCACAAAAGTTGATTATAACCTTTATTATTTTAAGCATTTTGCCTTTAAGTGTTGTTGGGATATTTTCATATCTTAATGCAGAACAAACCGTAAAAAACAAAGTAGGCTCTTATTCCGGGAAAATGGTTGAACAAATTGCCATGAATATAGATTCTAAAATAGAAGAGTTTGAAAGAATCCATACAATGGTTAATACCAATATGAAATTAATGAACAACTTAGAATATCTGGACACAGTAAGCAGTGCCCATAAACTACAAACCGTTAAAGAAATTGACAATGATATAGTTTCTATAATAGCTTCAAACAATCATATCAGGGCAGCCAATATCATCAACAATAAAGGGGAACACTTCGGCTCCAGCTTCATAGCGATTTCAGCCGAAGGAAAGACAATCAATAAAAGTGAGCAGATTGAGCAATTAAAGAATCTGATAGATACTTCCGATGGAAAAGCCCTGTGGGTGACGGGATTATTTGATTCCTATGAATACATTTATTTGATTGCACAAATACGCAGTCTGGATACAGGTGAGCCCATTGGCGGTATAGTGATTAGCATTAACAGCAAAGGCATCCATTCAGTCCTTGAGAAAGCCAATCTAGGCAGCGGAGAGATTTTCTTAATCAATGAAAACAAAGAGATTATCTCAGGCATTGATGAAGAAAAATTAGGTATGGTGCCAGAAGATGAAATATTAAATAAAATTTATACTGAAAATCCGTCAGGCTACTTTACAGACTCTGATTATGTCATAAGCTATGCAACGACGAATAATGGCTGGAAGATCGTAACCAAGGAATCCGTTTCGGCTTTAATGAAGGAAATGGAAGCTGTAAAGAGTGGGACAATGCTGGTAGTTGTTTTATGCATCATTATTGCTATTGTTGTAGGGATGACGATTTCCTTTAGTATCTCAAATCCCTTAAAAGTGATTATGGATTTAATGGGAAAGGTCGAACAGGGAAATCTTATTATCAGCTCTCCTATTACAGGAAAAAATGAAATTGGGAGACTATCCAGCAGCTTTAATAAGATGATTGAAAACATCAGAAACTTAATTTTAGAGACAGATACCGTAGTAAAAAGAGTAGAGCAGGATACAGATGTTATTAGAACGGCTTCAGAACGATCGGCAACCGCAGCTATGGAGGTTTCCACTGCGATTAATGAACTGGCAGAAGGCTCCATGGAACAAGCAAAAGAAACAGAACATACCAATATGTTAATGGAGAAACTGGCTAAAAATATTAACCTTGTTATTAAAGAAATACAAGATGTTATGGATATCATTGAGGAAACAGAAAGCTCAAGGGATTATGCATCCCATACGATGGATCAGCTCAATGAAAAAACAAGAACTGCGCTTGCGTCTTCCCATACCATACATGGAGAAATTCAAGAACTAAGCGAAGAAACAAAAGAAGTGATTAAAGTTGTTAACGTGATAGAAGGCATCAGTGAACAGACCAATCTTCTTGCCCTTAATGCAGCCATAGAAGCAGCCAGGGCAGGAGAAACAGGGAAAGGTTTTGCTGTTGTTGCAGAAGAAATCCGAAAACTGGCCATGGGAACTAAGGAAGCCACAAGGATGATCGGTGCTATTCTTACGAACATCCAAGGCAAAACGAAGCGGGCTGTATCGGTTGTTACAGAATCCGATAAGATTTTTGAAGAACAAAAAGCTATTGTTTTTGAAACAAACAATGCTTTTAATAAAATGGCAGCATGTATGCAAAATATGATTCAGCGGATTGAAGAGGCTATGAAAAAGATTAATGATATCGAACTCCAAAAAAATCAATCGGTGGAGGCGATTGTTCATATTGCCGCTATAGTAGAAGAAGGGGCGGCAGCCATTGAAGAAGTAACTGCCACCAGCGAGGAGCAAGCAAGCTCCGCAGAACAATTATCCGTCTTGGCAAATAATCTTATGTCGGTGGTAGAAAGCTTAAATCATACCTTATCTCAATTTAAGATTTAGATATGGAAGATATTCCGTTTTACGGGATATCTTTTTTTTTACAAGTTTATTCTAAGGTTTTTTCTAACCTCTCCAATTCTTCTTTAGCTCTTTCAATTACATTGATGGAGTCTTTTATAAGCTCCTGCTGATTTTCTAAGGTTTCTTTATTCAAAGTTCTTTGATTATATTGAAGCTCGTCTTCAATTTCTTCCAATCGAATGCGTGCATTTTCAATGGCACGAAATTTAGATTCCATAGGTATTCTCCTTTCAAAAATATCATAGAATAAACATAGTATGTACTAAAATCGTAATTATAATTAGGGAATAGATTGAAGTAATATGTTAAATTTTGTATCATATAAATAGAATACTAATGTATAAAGGAGAAATATATGGCAGATTTTTACCAAAAACATAAGCCTGTAATACATAGGATTTTAATCTTACTTATGGTTATATTAGGAGGATATTTATTCTTCCAATATGTTTTTTCTTATATTGCACCTTTTGTGGTTGCCTGGATTCTGTCTTCGTTAATAGAGCCTATGGTAAGGTGGTTTCATAAAAAACTTAAATTCTCAAGAGGCATCTCCAGTATGCTGTCCATTATTATTATGCTTGTTTTTATAGGAACCATAGTTACAGGCATCTTCATGCGCTTCAGTGAGCAGGCGCAGGAGTTTGCCAAAGCGCTTCCCAGTTATTATGACAGCTTTGCCTACACGATAGACAATCTGAGGTGGAAAACAGAGAGCTTATTTTTTGGACTACCTATCAATATCCAGTCTCTTTTAATGGATAATGTAGATGAGATGATCAGAGGATTTTCAAATAAACTAGCGCCGGGAGTGGGCAAAGGCTCTATAAGCTTTGTGGCAGCCCTTCCAAATGCTTTATTTTTTACTATCGTAACTTTGATTTCAACCTTCTTCATGAGTAAAGATAAAGAAAAAATACGTGCCTTCATTGAAAGACAAATGCCTAAATCATGGGTTATAAAGATGGATATCATTCGGAGGGATTTGTTCGGAGCACTCCTTGGATATGTAAAGACTCAACTTATTCTCATGATCTTTACATCAACGATTTGTATGATTGGTCTTATGATTCTTAGATTTGAATATGCCTTTTTAATAGGTATTATCATTGGTATTGTAGATGCCTTTCCCGTCCTTGGAAGTGGTACAATTTTGATTCCTTGGGCGGCTTATCATAGTTTAACCGGTGATTTATATGGAGCAATAGGACTTTTAATCATTTACGGCGTCGTGGTACTCTTTAGACAGACCTTTGAGCCAAAGGTCCTGGGAAGCCAAATAGGGGTTTATCCTCTTTTTACTTTAATGGCGATGTATATAGGTATTAAATTATTTGGTTTCTTAGGCATTATTATAGGTCCTATCTTTGTCATTTTCCTAAAAACCATGCAGAAAATAGGTATCCTTCCTAAATGGAAATAATCTTGTATAATATTCCGAATTCATTTATAATAATCAAAAATGTAATGAGGTGTCTAATTTGAAAGAAATACATACCAGACAAATACAAGATGCAGTTGCGAAACTTTGTATGGATTCAAATTATTATTTATCAGAAGATATAAAAGAGGGGTTACTAAACTCTAAAGCCGAAGAAATAAGCCCATTAGGTCAAAGTATTCTTCAGGATATTATTGAAAATGCGGAAGTTGCAGAAAAAAGGGCGATTCCCATATGTCAGGATACAGGAACGGCAGTGGTCTTTGTTGAAATAGGACAAGATGTTCATATCACAGGCGAGCCTCTGGAAGAAGCCATTCAAAACGGCATACGAAAAGGATATCAAGAAGGATTTTTAAGAAAATCCATGGTAGAAGATCCTCTCCTTCGGGTAAATACCAAAGACAATACCCCGGCAATTATTCATTATTCCATCGTTAAAGGAGAACATATAAAAATCACTCTTGCCCCTAAAGGCGGCGGCAGTGAAAACATGAGTGCCCTCAAAATGTTAAAACCTTCTGATGGTATGGAAGGGGTAGAAGAATTCGTATTAAAAACGGTAGACGAAGCAGGACCGAATGCCTGCCCTCCATTAATTATCGGAGTTGGTATTGGAGGAAATTTCGAGATGGCGCCTCTTCTTGCCAAAAAGGCACTCCTTAGGCCCATTAATCAGTCTAATCCTAAAAAACATATTAAGGAAATGGAAGACAGACTACTTATGAAAATCAATGCACTAGGGATAGGCCCTCAGGGACTAGGAGGAAGTACCACAGCCCTTGGAGTCAATATCGAGGTGTTTCCGACCCATATAGCAAGTTTACCTGTAGCAGTCAATATAGGATGCCATGTCACCAGACATAGAACAGTTATTTTGTAGTTTATCGATACGTGCAATTTTTGCACGTTTTCTATTACATAGGAAATTCCTCTGAATTTCCTATGTAAAAAGCCCTTCGGGCAAAATGCACACTCGTGCGTATTGTATTTGTCAGCTTTGTAGACCGCGCTCGGCGCGAGAGTTTCGCAAACGAAACTCTTACTTACTAGGAGGGAAAATATGAAAAAGAAAATAACTCTACCTTTACAGGATGAAATCATTTCAACATTAGAAGCAGGGGATGAAGTATTGCTTTCCGGCATAATATATACTGGTAGGGATGCAGCCCACAAAAGAATGGTCGAAACTCTAAAAGAGAATCAACCTCTTCCTATAGAGCTTAAGAATCAAATTATCTATTATGTAGGTCCTTGTCCTGCAAAACCGGGAGAAATTATCGGAAGCTGCGGGCCTACTACCAGCGGAAGAATGGATGCCTATACTCCCATCATACTGGAGCAGGGGTTAAAAGGCATGATTGGAAAAGGAGAAAGAAATCAGGCTGTTATTGATGGGATTATAAAAAATGGGGCAATTTATTTTACAGCCATTGGAGGCGCCGGAGCCCTTCTTGCCGACAGGGTAAAGGAGGCTGAAGTTGTTGCCTATGAAGATTTGGGGGCTGAGGCGATTTATAAGCTTGTAGTAGAAGATTTTCCTGTTGTTGTGACGATTGATGCTAAAGGCAATAACTTATATGATACACAAAAAGAAAAATATAAAAAATTACTAAATAAAAATTGAGGGTGGGGATGATTATGATTTGGAACGAGCATATCGAATGTATGGGAAGGGAGGAAATGCGAGAACTTCAAGGAAAAAGACTTCGTCAAACCGTAGAAAGGGTCTATTACAATGTACCTTTTTATAGAAAAAAGATGCAGGAACTGGGCCTTGAACCGGGGGATATAAAAGGTATTGAGGATTTAGAAAAACTGCCCTTTACGACAAAGCAGGATTTACGGGACAATTATCCCTATGATTTATTTGCAGTACCTATGAGCGAAGTCGTAAGAGTGCATGCTTCCTCAGGGACCACCGGAAGGCCTACTGTAGTAGGTTATACAAGAAAGGACCTTACAACCTGGTCGGAAGTGGTGGCAAGATGCCTTTATGCTTCCGGGGTTAAGAAAAACGATATCATTCAGATTGCTTATGGATACGGTTTATTTACAGGAGGATTAGGACTTCATTATGGCAGTGAAATGATAGGTGCAACGGTTATTCCTATTTCCGGAGGCAATACACAAAAACAAATTCAGCTCATGAAGGATTTTGGAAGTACAGTTCTTGCTTGTACCCCTTCTTATGCACTATATCTTGCAGAAGCCATGGAAGAAATGGGGGTTGATCCTAAGGAATTATCCCAGAGGGTTGGGATTTTTGGGGCAGAGCCCTGGACAGAGGAAATGAGAAAAGAAATTGAAACCAAATTACACATAAAAGCCATTGACATCTTTGGTTTAAGTGAAATTATAGGCCCAGGGGTTTCCTGTGAATGTCATATGCAGAATGGACTACATATTAATGAGGATCATTTTATTCCTGAAACGGTAGATCCTAATACTTTAAAACCTGTTCCCAAAGGAGAAGTTGGGGAGTTGGTATTTACAGCCATCACCAAGGAAGCCCTTCCTCTTCTTAGATACAGAACAAGAGACTTAACGGCTCTTCATGAAGAGCAATGTGAATGCGGAAGAACACTAACCCGTATGGAAAAATGTAAAGGCCGAAGCGATGATATGCTCATTATCAGAGGGGTTAATGTATTCCCGTCACAAATCGAAAGCGTACTGCTTAATATGGGAGAAACCAAGCCTCATTATCTCCTTATCGTAGATCGTGTGAATAATCTTGATATTTTAGAAGTATGGGTAGAGGTAGAAGGAAGCTTTTTCTCGGATGAAATCAGAAAATTAGAAGCACTGACAGCAAAAATTAAACATCAAATAGAAAGCACCCTTGGCATCAGTGTAAAAGTAAAACTCGTAGAGCCAAAGACGATTGAGCGAACAGAAGGAAAAGCTAAAAGAGTAATTGATAGAAGAAAAATCTAAGGAGGAGATACTATGATTATTAAGCAGTTATCGGTTTTCTTAGAAAACAAATCTGGCAGACTCACAGAAGTTACCAAAACCTTAGGAGATTTAGATATCAATATTTCTGCCCTAAGCATTGCAGATACCGCTGAATACGGTATTCTTAGAATGATCGTAACAGACCCTGATAAAGCTTTCGCGGCATTAAAGGAAAGAGATTTTTCTGTAAGTTTAACTGAAGTACTTTGTCTTGCAACTCCCCATACGCCCGGTGCTCTGGCAAGGGCTTTGGAGATTCTTTCCAAGGACGGAATCAGTGTTGAATATATGTATGCCTTTGAAGTAGGACAAAAGGCATTGGTAATCATTAAAGCTGATGATATTCATAAGGCAATTGATACCATTACGGCGCATAAAATGGAGCTTATTGAAGCCAGCGATATTTATCAAATTTAATAGATGGATTATATTTTAACTGATTGACTCCCCTGTAAATTTTGTTACAGTGGAGTTTTATTTTGAAATAAAAGTACTCTTTTCCTGTGAGTTTAGTAAATATATTGAAAAGTTTGGGGTTTAAGTATACAATTATAGTTAGGTTGTACAATAGACAATGGCATAATGTAAGAGTAAAGAGGATGAAATATGAAGAATAAATACTTTGCAACTTTTGTTTTGCTTTTAGTCATTTTAATTTTAACCGTGACGGGACTCATTTTTTACCGAATTAGAAGCACCCTTAGCAATGTGCAGCAAAATACGGGAATCATCGTTCCCAATCAAATTCCGGTATATCATTTTGCGATGATCTATAAAGATGACGATGCACCGGCCTGGCTTTCCATCAAAAAAGGTGTAGAGAGAGCATCTAAGGAATTTAATGTAGCTGTAGAATTTAATGGTGTTGGTACATCTGATGAAGATGATTTATATAAATACTTAGATATTGCCATAGCTTCCAAAGTAGACGGAATAGTGACTTATGTCTGGGATGATGTTCAAACCGGTCTTCTAATTGACAATGCTATGGAAGAGGGAATACCGGTTGTCACCATAGGGACGGATGCGAAAGAAAGTAAGCGTATTGCCTTTGTGGGAGAAAATAAGTATGCTTCCGGCATTCAGTTGGGCAGAATGATGATTGCAGCCACAGGGGAGCAAGGAGAAGCAGTTATTTTAGACCGCAATAAACAAGGCAACGAATTAATGGCACAAAACCTGATGATCATGGGTATCCGAGACAGCCTAAAACAGTACTCCGATATTCATATCACAAAGGTTGAATACGATGATTCCAACTTTCTTGGCATTGAAGATGCAGTCAGCTCTTTGATTAAAAACAATTCAAAGCTAAGTACCATAGTATGTACCTCTGAAGAAGACACCCTGGCAGTGGCAGATATATTAGTGGATTTAAACAAGGTAGGCTATAATATTATTGGATATGGAGATTCTCCTGAGCTATTACGGTATATAGAACGAGGCGTTGTCTTTGGTACAGTGGATGTGGACCATGAACAGATGGGCTATGACACGATTCGCGCCTTGGTGGATATTAAACAACAGGGCAGAACATCTGCTTATTTTAAAGTGAATTCATTTCCAATCACAAGAAAAAATGTTTCTGAATATTTAAAGTCTGGAGAAGAGTAAATGAAGTTATTAAGAGAATTAAGAACCTTTTGGGGAAAACATACATTTAAAAAGCGATTAATCATTTATTTTACGGCGATGATTCTTTTAATGAGTGTCACCAGCATATTTCCGTTTTATACCATTAGCGTATTGATGGAGGAAATGAGTAATACCTTTGAAATGAACGTAAAGCTCAATGATCTTCATAAAACCCTTGGAGACTTAAACAATGTATATGAAGAATACTTAAACTTAAAATATTCAAGAAGCCTTGATGACTATTATAAATACTGCAATAAATTAAAAAAAGACGCCGATTCTATCAAAATCGATTATAGCAATATTGAAAATGCCCTGATGATTAAGGACATTAAAAATATGATTACAACGTATTTGGAAGAAACCGATGCTGCCGTTATGGCCCGAAGAGGAAGGGCAGTGGATGAATATTATTTATATTATACAAAGAGCAATAAGATATTTGGTTATATTAATGAATACATTCAAAAGCTTAATAACTCTTTGTTTTTACAAAATACAGACAGATATTTATCAGTAAATAAGAGAGTATATCTTGTAGAGACCTTAAATATAGGCGTTATAATTTCTGTTGTTTTACTCAATATAATACTAATGATTTGGTTTACCTATAACATTACACAGCCGATTTCTGAGCTTTCAAAGGCTGCAGACGAAATCACCCATGGAAATTATGATGTTCCTCATATAAAAGTGGATTATGAGGACGAAATAGGGGTTATGGCCCGGGCATTTAATCGTATGACCCAAAGTATCAGGGAGTATGTCAGTGAAATAAAGGAAAAAGCAGAATTAGAAAGCAGATTAAAAGAACAGGAAATGGAGAACCTCCGTATAAAGAGCGATCTTAAGGAGGCTGAGCTCCATGCCCTGCAAGCTCAAATCAATCCTCATTTTTTATTTAACACCCTTAATACAGGGGCGCAGCTTGCCATGCTTGAAGGAGCGGACAGGGCTTGTACCTTTATCGAGCGTACTGCAGATTTACTGCGATACAATCTTAGGAACTTAGATAAGCCCGTTACCATTGGAGACGAAATTAAAAATATAGACAACTATATGCATTTATTAAAGGAGCGTTTTGCAGACAGAATAGAATTCACATTAGAAATAGACGAAAGCATTCTTGATGTGAAGATACCCAGTATGATCTTACAGCCCATCGTTGAAAATGCATTGATGCATGGACTAGGGGATATGGAGAATACAGGTACGATATGGGTTAAGACCTATCGTACCGATTCCTTCGCGGAAATTTCGATTAAAGATAACGGCAAAGGTATTACAGAGGAAAGAATACAGGAAATATTATCTGGTCAAACAAGAGAAAATAATACGAATAATAGATCCAACGGTATAGCCATTAATAATATTTTAAGCAGGTTAAGGATTTTTTATAATCAAGACAATATCATGAGCATCTATAGTGAGATAGATGGTGGCACAGAAGTAGTTCTGCGTATACCTCTTAATTATGAAGATAGGAGGGATAGCAATGGTTAGAGTCATGCTCGTAGACGATGAGAAGATCGTAATAGATTCTTTACAATTTATTATAGAAAAGAATTTTGACAATGTGGAAATCGTTGAAATTGCCAGATCCGGCCGGGAAGCCATTGAGAAAATAGAATATGTCGTACCGGATATTGTGTTCATGGATATAAGGATGCCAGGGATTAATGGTATTGAAGCCATTAGAGAAATCAAAAAGAGGCATAAGTCGATTATCTTTATTGTACTGACTGCCTTTGATCAGTTCGAATTTGCAAAAGAAGCCATCAAATTGGGAGTCTTTGAATATCTATTGAAGCCTGTTAATCGTGCAAAAGTAGTAGAGGTTATTGAAAAGGCGATAGAAACCATTAAGGTAGAAAGAGAAAAGAGAAAAGTAGAATTGGAGTTAAAGGAAAAGCTGGAAACGGTTCTTCCCATACTTGAACACGGTTTTATTTACTCTATGATATTATTTGAAGACAATTACAAAGAACTTTTAAATTATAAAGATCTTTTTGATATAGAAGAAAACGGCGGATATGTCATGACGGTCGAGTTCGGGGAAGAAGAAAACGGAACCTTAGAAAATAAAATAGGTTACAGCGTTCGCAGCCAAGGCTTTTATCCCTTTTTTAGAGATACAATCAATATGCTTCGAAAATGCATTGTTGGTCCGGTCATGTTAAATCGTATCGTTGTATTTGTTCCCTGTGAAGCCCAGGCGGACGAATTTACATCCCGACTGGAAGCAGTGTCCTTTGCAGACAAGCTTTTTCAAAAGCTGTCGGAACGATTAAACTGCGGCTTAAAGATCGGTATAGGAAGAACCTATGAAGGGTTTGACTCCCTTAGCAATTCCTATGAAGAATCCTTAGAAGCCTTAAGAAGTCTTACTGCTGTAGGGGTTATGCATTATATGGATATGCCTAATGTAGTCCATCGCAGCCAAGGCTATCCTCTCCATAGAGAAAAACTTTTGCTGCAGAAGGTATCTGCGGGAGATGTGGAAGAGAGCTTAGAGGAACTTAATCATCTATTTGAATGGCTGGTAAGAGAATATGGAGACCAGATTTTAAAAATCAAGAATAAGCTGCTTGAAATTATTTTTTTGGTATATCGTATTGCCTGGGAATCCGGCATGGAGGAAGATACCAATGAAGTCTTTTTCCTCGAAAAAATGCTTTCCATGAAAGACATGAGCGAAGTGAGACTTTGGTGTAAAAAAAGGGTTGAACATGTGGCGGAGCAAATCCGCGCAAGCCGTGAAAACAGAGCAGGAACTCTAACAAAGAAAGCAAAAGAATATATCGACGCAAACTATGCAAAATCCATTACCTTAGAAGATGTTTCAAGAGAAATCAACGTAAGTCCCCAATATTTCAGTAAACTTTTTAAAGAAGAAACTGGTAAAAACTTTATTGACTATTTGACAAACATTCGTATTTCAGCTGCAAAAGAGTTATTATCCCGAGGCAATTTAAGCATCAAAGAAATTTGCTACCACATAGGATACAGCGATCCCAACTATTTCAGTAGGATATTTAAGAAGGTTGTGGGCGTAACTCCGACAGAGTATAAGGAATAGTTATAATGCATTAAAAGAACCATTTAAATAGGGGGGGTAACATGCATTATTTTAAAAAGGTATTCATATTGCTTTGCCTAGTTGTAATTTTTTTTGCTGTGCTTAAAGTATACTTTAAAAAAGACATCGTAGGAAAAGCTCAGGAAGACACAAAGGAAGACAAAATCATCATTGGCTTTGCAATGGATACCCTGGTTCATGAAAGATGGCTTAGAGATCGGGATATCTTAGTTTCCAGAGCCAATGAACTGGGGGCAGAAGTCATTGTACAGACTGCCAATAGCGATGGAGAAGAGCAAAAGAAACAAGTACAGTACCTTTTAGATCAAAACATTGATGTTCTGGTATTAGTACCCCATGATGCAGAAAGTGCAGCCAGCATTGTAAAAGCTGCCAAAAACAAAGGTGTAAAAGTGATTTCCTATGACAGATTAGTAAAGAAGGCCAATGTAGATTTATACATATCCTTCGATAATATTAAAGTAGGAGAATTGATGGGGCAGGCTGCCATGGAAGCTGTTCCAGAAGGAAATTATCTAATATTAAACGGCTCAGAATCGGATAACAATTCTTTTATGTTTAACGAAGGCTATAAAAATGTGCTGGGTGATAGTATTAGGAGCGGAAAGATTAATATTGTCAGCGAAACCTGGGTTAAAGATTGGCTCTATGAAGACGCTTTCAAATTCGTAGATGAAGTTTTGCACACAGATACCGAAATTAATGCCATTATTGCAGCCAACGATACCTTAGCTTCAGCAGCAGTCAATGCCTTGGCAGAAAGAAGGCTTGCCGGGAAAGTGGCGGTTATAGGGCATGATGCAGATCTGGATGCATGCCAGAGAATTGTTGAAGGAATACAAGTTGCAACGATTTATAAACCTATTGATAAAATTGCTAAGATTGCCGTAGAATATGCTATCAATATGGCAAAAGGCGGCTTGGTACAGACCGATGAGAAAATTTATGACGGAAAGTATTATATTCCTTATTACAGAATAGAGCCTGTACTGGTCACAAAAGAAAATATGGTAGACGTTATTATAGAAGATAAATTTCATGCGTTGGAAGACGTATATATGAATATACCTAAATCCCAGCGCCCTCAGGTGGATTAAAAGTAAGCTGTTCGTTATAGGACAGCTTACTTTTTTTAATGATAAAAAAATCCTATTTAGGTATAAAGTAATATAAAAATAGTGAAAAATATACAGAAGGGCATTAAGTATGTCTAGTTAGAGTTGTGCTATAATTACATCATCAAGCGGAAACGCTATAAAAAAGAGGAGGGTATTACATGAAAAAACTATTCACAAAATTAGCAGCTCTTGCAGTTGCGGGAATAATGACAGTTGGAATGTTTACTGGATGTTCTTCTCAACAAACTACTGAACAACCTGCTGGAGAACAACCAGCACAAGAACAACCAGCAGCACAAGCACCAAGTTCCGGTGGCAGTGTAGACATCGGTATCGTACTTCCAACAAAGGACGAACCAAGATGGGTGCAAGACGAAACTAGATTTATTGACGCTTTAAAAGATACTGATTACTCTGTAGAAATCTTATTCAGCCAAGGATCTTCTGCAAAGGAAAAAGAAAATGTTGAAGCATTACTTGCTAAAGGAATCAAAGTTTTAATTATCTGCCCACATGACGGTGCAGCAGCAGCAGCGGCAGCAGAAGCAGCTAAAGCTGAAGGTGTAACAGTAATTTCTTATGACAGATTGATCACAGATACAGATGCAGTTGATTACTATGTAACATTCGATAGCGTTGCAGTTGGTAAAGCACAAGGACAATACTTAATCGACAAAGCAAGCGGAACAGGCAACCCACTTTACTTATATGCTGGTGCAGCTTCCGACAACAATGCATTCTTATTCTTCGAAGGTGCATGGTCTGTATTACAACCAAAAGTTGCTGATGGTACTTTCGTAATCAAAAACTCTTCCGAAGCTGTAGCACTTCAAGACAAAGCTACATTAACTCGTGAAGAAATGAGTAAAATTATTTCCCAAGTAACAACAAACTGGGATTTCAACGAAGCTAAGAACAAAGCAGAAGCTCACTTAACAGTGGCTAAAGCAGAAGATAAAGGTGACGTATTTATTCTTGCTCCAAACGATGGAACAGCTCGTTCAATCGCAGACGTATTTGCATCTGATAAAGATGTAACAAGCTATGTAGTAACAGGACAAGACGCTGAAAAAGCTTCTATCCAATACATTATCGATGGAAAACAATCCATGACAGTATTCAAAGACGTACGTACACTTGTTAAAGATTCCATCGCAATGGCAGTTTCCTTATTACAAGGAACAACACCAGAAACAACTGGTTCTTACAACAACGGTAAAACTGATGTTAAAGCAAAACAAACAGAAGTTATCGTAGTTGACCAACAAAACGTAAAAGCTGCATTGATTGATTCTGAATACTATAGTGCAGACGAATTCACGGGTCTTCAATAATTAGTTAGAGAATAGTCAGGAGGGTATACTTCCTGACTATTCTAAAATGTGTGAATAAAGGAGCGAAAGGCAGCTATGGGAAATCAAAATTATATCTTAGAAATGAGAAACATTACAAAAGAGTTCCCGGGAGTAAAGGCTTTAAGTAATGTAAATTTCAAAGTTAAACAGGGTGAAATACACTGCCTTGTAGGTGAAAATGGAGCCGGGAAATCCACACTTATGAAAGTTTTAAGTGGTGTATATAAATATGGTGAGTACAGCGGGGATATTGTTTATAACGGACAGGTTCAAAAGTTTACAACGGTAAGAGACAGTGAAAATGTAGGAATCGCAATCATATATCAAGAATTAGCACTTGTTCCTGAATTAACAGTATATGAAAATATTTATTTAGGCCATGAAATTAAAAATGGCTCTATCATTGACTGGAATGCTACCATCGTAAAAGCTACTGAAATGTTAAAGAAAGTTGGATTAAACATTAATCCTGAAACAAAGATCAAAGACTTAGGTGTTGGTAAACAGCAGCTCGTAGAAATTGCAAAGGCTTTAAGTAAAAACGTAAAATTATTGATTTTGGACGAGCCTACAGCAGCACTTAATGAAGACGATAGTGAAAACTTGCTGAAATTATTAAAAGAATTACAAAAACAGGGAATTACATCTATAATGATTTCTCATAAATTAAAAGAAGTTTTAGCAATTGCAGATACAATTACAGTATTAAGAGACGGACAAACAATTTGTTCTATGGATAAAGAGAAAGATGAAATTACCGAAAATCTAATCATTAAAAACATGGTTGGTCGTGAACTCACCAATATCTATCCGCCAAAAGATTTTAAACACGGAGAAGAAGTTGTATTAGAACTTAAAAACTGGAGTGCCCATGATACAAGTCTTGGAAGAGACGTTCTAAAGAATGTTAACATCAAGGTTAAAAAAGGTGAAATCGTAGGATTAGCTGGATTGATGGGTGCCGGAAGAACAGAACTTGCTCAAAGTATTTTTGGAAACGCGAAGGATTACAAATTACAAGGAGAATTATTTGTTAACGGAGAAAAGAAAGTCTTCAAGCAACCCAGCGACGCTATCAAAGCAGGTATTGCATACGTAACAGAAGACAGAAAAGGTGACGGACTAATACTTATTCAAAATATTAAACAAAACATTTCTATTTCCAATTTACAATCTATAGCATCCAATAGTGTGATCGACGAAAATGAAGAAATTATGATTGCCAATGGATACAAAGAAAGTTTAAATATTAAAGCACCAAGCATTGAACAGATCGTTGGAAACTTAAGTGGTGGAAATCAGCAAAAAGTTTCTTTGGCAAAATGGTTATTTGCAAAGCCAAATATTCTAATACTGGATGAACCAACCCGAGGTATTGACGTAGGGGCTAAATATGAAATTTATACTTTCATGAACCAGTTAGTAAAACAAGGCATGAGCATTATCATGATATCTTCTGAGTTACCGGAAGTATTGGGTATGAGTGACAGAATCTATGTTATATCCGAAGGTAGAGTTACTGGTGAATTACCAATAGAAGAAGCTACCCAGGAAAGAATCATGGAAATGGCGACCAAGGGGGATTAAAATATGAGTCAGGTGGTAAAAAGTCAAAGTAATACAAATCCAGTTGACAACCAAGGAGGAGCGACTATGAGCTTTTTTCAAGAATTAAGAGTGTTATTAAAAAAGAATATTCGTGAATACGGAATGTATATCGCACTCGTTGTGATTATGGCAATCTTTTCTTTTACAACGAATGGGCTTTTTATGTCTTCAAGAAATATCAGTAACTTAATTAACCAAACAGGTTATATTGCAGTATTAGCAGTTGGTATGACATTGGTGCTTATTATCAGACAGATTGACTTATCCGTTGGTTATGTAGCAGGATTTTTAGGCGCTATAGCAGCAATTATGCTTACCAAAATGGGATTGCCTGTAATCGTTACATTACCAGTTATTCTTGTTTTAGGAATAATAATTGGTTTATATCAAGGATTTTTAGTTGCTAAACTTAGTATTCCTTCTTTCGTAGTAACCCTTGCAGGAATGTTAATCTTCAGAGGTGCATTGCTTCGTGTTACAGAAGGAAGCGGTACAATCATCATCGATAACAAAGCATTCAATGCTATAGGAAATGGATTCATCCCTGATATCACTAATGGAAGAATTCATATCTTAACACTTATTTTAGGAGCAGTAGCAGTTGCATTATTTATCTGGACTGAACTTAAAGCAAGAAGAAATAAGCTAAAATATAATTTCGAAGTAATTTCTCCAGCTATGTTAGGTGCTAAAATCGTACTTGTATCCGCAGTTATTGGATACATCACATGGATCCTTGCAAACTACAACGGATTATCCTGGACAGTAGTTATCGTAATTATAGTAGTTGCTATCTATCATTTTATTACAACCAAAACTGTTGTAGGACGATATGTATATGCAGTAGGTGGAAATCCTGAAGCAGCAAAATTAAGTGGTATTAATGTAAATAAAATCATATTTATAGTATATGCATCTATGAGTATGTTAGCGGCATTATCCGGTATTCTTTATACTTCCAGATTACAATCTGCAACCACAACAGCAGGTACAGCATTCGAGCTTGATGCGATTGCATCTGCATATGTAGGCGGTGTATCCGCAGCCGGTGGAGTTGGTAAAGTAACTGGATCCATTGTTGGTGCATTGGTTATGACTGCATTAACCAGCGGTATGAACCTTATGGGAGTAGGTATTTCTTACCAATACATCATCAAAGGTATCGTACTTGTAGGGGCAGTAGTATTTGACGTAATGACTAGAAAAAAATAACAGTGAGTCAAGGTATTTATAATAACCAACGTCTGTTGTATAATTAATATAGACAGATGGGGGGGGGATATATGAAGAAAGTCAGCGATAAGATGGTACTTACCACACTGCTCATCATTATAGTTACTGCGTTAGGGATAGGCATTCCAAGTTACCATACAACTGTTACCCAAAGCGATCAAATACTATATACCCAAATGGACCAGCAAACAGCCAGTCTTTTTGGAATTGTGGAAGGCTTTAGGGCGGTAGCACCATCGGAAGAAGCGGCTAAAAAACAATTTACAAAATATCTTTCAAATCGCGTTATAGGTAAAACCGGGTACGGTTTTATAATTAGTGGAGATGGTAAATTCGTTCTTCATCCCAAGGAAGAGTTAATCGGTACCGATGCACTGCAGCATCAATTTGCTCAAATCATGCTGGCAAATAAAGACAACGTTAATAATAACGGATATGGTCGTGCAAAGGTAAAAATGGTTTCTTATTTTTGGGAAGGAAAAGAAAAGTTTGCATACTACACATACCATCAAGACTGGGATATGTTCATTGCCCTAACCGGTGTTTATGATGAATTTATCGCTGCACAAAAATCTGCATTGTGGACGTTACTAATTTTCGGAACAGTCGTTTTGATTTCCGCAGCAATTCTTGTGTATGTGATTATGACTCAGCAGATGAAGCCAATAGTATTGCTGTCTAAGGCAATGAAAGAAGTAGAGAAAGGAAATCTCAACGTAAACATGATCACAGTAAAGCGTAAAGATGAGATAGGTGTTCTCGCTAATGGCTTTAATGGAATGATTAATACTTTAAGAGAATTAACATCCAATATTAAAAATACTACAGAAATTCTTCATACAGCAATACAAGATACAAAACAGGGGATCGATCAAACCGTAAGCAGTTCAAGAGAAGTTGCAAGAGCAATCAATGAAATTGCCGGTTCCAATCAAGCCCTGGCATTGGACGTAGAAAAAGGTACGTCGGCAATGCAAGTTATCTCCAAATCTGCCCAACATACAAGGGATACCATAACCCATATGAATAAAATTACGGACGAAGTAGAAATTGCTGTAGAACAAGGAAGCATGGCAACAGAAGATTTGACGGCTAAGTCCAATGAAACCATGAAGACTTTCAACTGGTTAAATGAGCAGATTAAATTACTTGAAGAAAAATCGAAAGAAATTTCTTCAGTTACGGGGGTTATACGTTCCATTTCGGAACAAACAAACTTATTATCCTTAAATGCGGCTATAGAGTCGGCTAGAGCAGGGGAAGCCGGAAAAGGTTTTGCCGTAGTAGCCGATGAAATCAGAAAGCTGGCTATAAAATCTGCAGAGCAGACTACTTCTATCAATAATTTTATAGGAGAAATCCAGCAGCAGATTAAAGGTGTAGTGGAATATATGATCAAAGGTCAAGAGACTGTGGAAGAGCAGGATCAGACCGTTAAAAAAACAAATTTAGCGTTATTAGAAGTTCGCAATAAGATGCAAGACATGTCTGAGTATATCAACATGATTACAAAGCAAGTTATTGAAGTAGCTAAAAATACGGAAAGCAGTGTAGCGATGGTAGAAAGCATATTAGCTACTTCCGAGCAAACCTGTGCGAATTCTCAAGAAGTAACAGCATTAACAGAACAGCAATTAGCGAGCGTACAGACCATAGAAATTACGGTCAATAAGCTCAATGATTTATCAAATAATCTCTCTCAAATGGTGAATAAGTTTACCTTATAATCACCTGGAAAGGACAAAGGTCATAAATTTGACTTTTGTCCTTTTTTCATTGCATAGGAAATTCATCCGAATTATAATAAAAAGCCCTGTAGGCAGAATGCATATTTGCGTATATTGTATTTTGTCGGAATTGCGACCGTGTTGGGAGTTTAGGATTTTCAAAAAATAGAAGGTATTGATATTTTTAAATAAAAGAGATAACATTAAAGCCAGTATAAGTATAAAATATTTTATAATATTATGTTTAGGAAGCACCCTATTTTTTATCCTTTACTTAAAGCCAATTTGAGGGGGAAATAGAATGGCAGAAGCATTATTGGTAGGAAGACAGGTTTTACTCATATTTTTATATGTTTTGATAGGGATATTCTGTGTTAAAAAGAAAATCATTACTTCGGAGTCAGGGAAAGAATTTTCTAAGTTTATAGTAACGGTTATCATGGTTTGCCTTATCATCAAAAGCTATATTCGCCCAATGGAAACAGAGCATTTATTAGGTATAGTTTTGGCAATTGCACTTGCGGCGCTGTTCCATATTATAGCGATTATTGCTTCAACTTTTCTTATAAAAGAAAGAGAAGACGTAAGGTATCGGATTGAAAGAATGGGTATCGTATATTCAAACTGTGGTTTTATGGGGATTCCTTTAATCTATGCAGCAGTTGGGGATATAGGGATATTTTATGCAGTGGCTTATATCAGTATCTTTAATATCGTACTATGGTCCCATGGTGTGATGATGCTTAGTGGTGAGAAAAAATTTAATATTAAATCAGTTCTCATCAATCCGGCTCTTATTGCTTTTACGATAGGGTTTATTATTTATACTACACAAATTCCTATTCCTAATATGATTGTAGATACTTTAGGAAGTATTGCGGATATGAATACGCCCTTAGCCATGATTACAACAGGAGTTTTTCTGGCAAACATCGATTTAAAATCTACATTTGCCAATAAGCGTATATATTATGTTACAGCCTTGCGATTAATTATTCTTCCAATGATTATGTTAACCCTTATTAAAGTACTGGGTGTTTCAAGCTGGATGTCCGGAGCAAGTAATGTGGTGATGGCAAATGTCATAGGCTGTGCTTGTCCTGCGGCAGCATCCATCACCCTATTTCCCGTTAAATATGGTATGGATGGAGAATATGGGGCACAGATTATTGCCGTATCCACCCTGTTGTCTATTATAAGCATACCGGTTTTTACGTTTATAACGAATATTTGGCTATAAAAGCTTAAGATAAGGTGATTGTATGCAAATTATTATTGCACCAGATTCTTTTAAAGGCAGTATGAGCGCCCTGGAGGCTGCCAATGCCATAGAAAAGGGCGTCAAAAAGGTATTTAAGAACGCTACTACAATTAAAATTCCCATAGCTGATGGAGGGGAAGGAACAGTAGAAGCCATTGTTATGGGGGCTAATGGGATAATTAAGGAAACCACTGTAACCGGTCCCCTGGGAGAAAAGGTTAAAGCCCATTACGGTATCCTCCCCGATGGCAGTGCTGTGATTGAGATGGCAGCAGCATCGGGCATTACCCTTGTGCCAAGCGGTCGACTCAATCCCATGGAAGCAACCACTTATGGAACAGGAGAATTGGTTAAGACTGCCCTTGATGAAGGGGTAAAGAAAATCATCATGGGCATCGGAGGCAGCGCCACCAACGATGGGGGCATGGGCTTTGCACAGGCTCTTGGGGTTGTATTTAAAGACGAAAGAAGGCAAACCCTTAGGATTAGGGGCTAAATATCTTAAAGACATTCATACCATTGATGTATCAGGAATAGATCCCAGGATTAAAGAGACCCAGTTTATTGTAGCCTGTGATGTAAAAAATCCCCTCTGTGGAGAAAATGGCGCTTCGGCAGTTTACGGACCTCAAAAGGGAGCAACGCCCCAAATGGTAAAAGAATTAGATCATGGTCTAAGACATTACGCATCCGTTATAAAAGAGGTACTGGGAAAAGATATCATCCATGTTGAAGGAACAGGAGCAGCAGGAGGCCTGGGAGCAGGGCTTTTGGTATTTTGCAATGCTGTTTTACAATCAGGAATAAAGACCGTTTTAGAAGCAGTTAATATTGAGCAGCACCTGAAAGACACCGGCTTAATCATTACAGGGGAAGGAAAAATCGACGGACAGTCTGTTTTCGGGAAGGGTCCTGTAGGGATTGCAGAGGCAGCAAAGCCCTATCATATTCCGGTGATGGTCCTTACGGGAGGAATAGGGGAAGGTGCTTATAAAGCCTATGAATACGGCATATCTTCTATAATGCCTATTGTTAACGGTTCAATAAGCCTCGAGGAATCTATGGGTAGAGGCCGTGAACTCATCGAAGATGCCTCAGAAAGAATGATGAGAATTCTAAAAGCAGGGATGTTAATGAAATAAAAGAGGATTAACCCTTGACAACTCGGGGTTTTATGCTTTATCATTAAGCCAAATAAGGATAAAAACAGTGAAGAGGAATCATAAATAAAGTTTTTTCACAGAGAGGAAATCGTTGGTGGAAGATTTCTAAAAGCTTATTTATGTCCCGCCTTGGAGTTCTGCATGATGAATGCAGCGGTAGCTTTGCTATCGTTATTAAAAATGAGAGATGCGTGATATTAAAATATTTAGTATTTTTAATATCTTAGCATTATTAGGGTGGTACCGCCGATAACCTCGGTCCCTTTCTGGGATGGAGGTTTTTTTTATTGTCGGATTTGCCGACTGCGCTCGGCGCGAGAGTTTCGCAAGCGAAACTCTTTCTAGTTTCTATCTTATAAAAAAATAAAGAAGGGAAATGAATATGGGAAAAGATAAGAAATTCGTTCAAGAAATAACCGATATGGAAAAAGACTTTCCACAATGGTATACCGATGTGGTTAAAAAAGCAGAACTAATAGACTACTCCAGTGTCAGAGGATGTATGATTCTCCAGCCTTACGGCTATGCCATTTGGGAACTGATTCAAAGCCAATTGGATAAGCGTTTTAAAGAAACAGGCCATAAGAATGTTTATATGCCTATGTTTATTCCAGAAAGTCTGCTTCAAAGAGAAAAAGACCATGTTGAAGGTTTTGCGCCAGAAGTTGCCTGGGTTACCCATGGGGGAAGTGAAAAGTTAACCGAACGCCTTTGTGTCAGACCGACATCCGAAACCCTGTTTTGTGAACACTATGCCAATGTGATTCAATCCTACAGGGATTTGCCAAAGTTATACAATCAATGGTGTTCCGTTGTGCGTTGGGAAAAGACCACAAGACCTTTCTTAAGAACTTTGGAATTCTTATGGCAGGAAGGCCATACAGCCCATGCAACAGCTGAAGAAGCTCAGGAAGAAACCATTAAAATGTTAAATGTTTATGCAGAGTTTTGTGAAAATATCCTTGCCATTCCTGTAGTTAAAGGGAAGAAAACCGATAAAGAAAAATTTGCAGGGGCACAGGCAACTTATACCATAGAAAGCTTAATGCATGACGGAAAAGCTCTGCAATCCGGTACCAGCCATAACTTTGGAGACGGTTTTGCAAAAGCCTTTGGCATCCAATATACAGACAAAAACAATGAATTAAAATATGTTCATCAAACCTCCTGGGGAATGACCACAAGATTAATCGGTGCAGTGATCATGGTTCATGGGGACAACAGCGGTTTGGTACTTCCTCCAAGAATTGCACCAACACAGCTCATCATTATTCCTATTGCTGCTCATAAAGAAGGGGTACTTGAAAAAGCCCGTGAATTAAAGGACAGACTTTCTTCCATCGTAAGGGTAGACTTAGATGACAGTGACAAAATGCCCGGATGGAAATTCAGCGAATATGAAATGAAAGGGGTTCCTTTCCGTTTAGAAATAGGACCAAAGGATATCGAAAACAACCAAGTGGTATTGGTAAGAAGAGATACAAGAGAAAAAATCGTTGTTTCTATGGATGAATTAGAAACAAAAATACCTGAACTTATGGATACCCTTCAAAAAGACTTATTAGAAAAAGCAAGAGCTATGAGAGATGCAAAAACCTATGTTGCAACGAATTTTGAAGAATTTAAGACTATCGTAGCCAATACCCCAGGCTTTATCAAAGCAATGTGGTGCGGAGACGAAGAATGCGAAAATAAAATTAAAGAAGAAACAGGTGCTACCTCCAGATGTATTCCTTTTGAGCAGGAAAAAGTAGCAGATACATGCGTATGCTGCGGAAAGCCTGCAAAAGATATGTTATACTGGGGTAAGGCATATTAAAAAAACGAAAAGTATGTATGAGAAAAATAATGTATTCATTATTTTAATTTTAGCTCGTACATACTTTTTTCTTATTTTATGTAATTTCTGTGACGATGCAAATATACTCTATGTATCTTTTAAAATTTAAGTATTTGATTTTAACTTTTAATCTTTATTATTTAGCACCAATTTTAGCAACAAGAATATCAATGCCTGAATTATTTCTGTGAATGGAAGTTCTTCTATTATCATAAGTGCCTCTATGTGTATATTTTAGAACTGGCGCATCCCACATTTTTAAAGCTGCGTCATAAACCTTTTCATATTCGGTAGGATAAACAAGCTTTAAAACATCTTTAAAAGCCTTTAAACTATTAGTATCTTTTTGTAACAAATCTATATAATAATCACCTTCCTCTAAGTAATTTATCGAGTCAAATGCTAGTGTTCTTGTATCTTGCTTCGTTTTGGGTTTATTGGTGGGGTGATAGCTTACTGCTCCATCCACTACCGCCGTTGCATTATTAGGATATAGAGCTAAAAATTTATTTAAAAGAACATCGCCTACATCTTCCCTAACAATTGTCTTAACCTCTGGAATTTGCCTTTGATTAGGTTCTAGTATTCTAATAATAACTGTACAAGCTTCTGCTCTTGTTAAACTGTTATTTGGCTTAAAGTTATTATCAGGATAGCCGGCAATGATACCATTGGTATAGGCTGTTAGAACATAAGATTTATAATCTGTGCTAATCTTTGAGTAGTCTTTAATTTGGTCAATATATACTTGTTGTCCTGTTAATGCTTCTTTTTTAACCTTTGTAGCAGTAAGAACAGCTATTTTAGCCATTTCCTGTCTTGTAATCGGAGCGTTTAGTCGATCCCCTTGGAAGGTATTTTTTTCAGTTTCCTCAATAAGTCCTAGTTCTAACGCTTTTTTAATATAATTGTCTGCCCAATGGCTAGTATTTGACTCTTCTATTTCTAAGCCTAAAGAGCCAACCAGGGTTTTTATAAACTCTGCTTTGCTCATGATTTGTCCAGGCTTAAATGTTTCATCGGGATATCCGCCGATCCCACCTAATTCGACCAGCCTTGTTACGGTACCGGCATACCAGTCCGAAGCACTTACATCTTTAAAGCTTATTTCTGCTGCATATACTTGTACCATCATGCCTAAGGATATGATGAATGTCAAGATTGCCGCAACCCTTTTCTTCTGCATTGTTCTTCCTCCTAGTTTATTTAAAATTTATAATTTTAGGTATATTATAGCATAATTTAGATAGACTTTATGGAAAATATTATGAAAAAGATAGATTTTCTTAATGATTTTATAGAAAGAAATAAGTAAAATAATATTAAACTCAAAAGAATGATTAATAAGGTAGTGTAAAGTAGCTTATGAAAAAGTGAGATATAAAAAAATCACTTCATCTGGAAGTTTTAAAAGCTCAAGTTGTAGTTGATGGTTAGCTTCCGCCAC
>JGI24712J26585_10000443_pt1 | contig 35858 bp, 28 predicted proteins | sample BioPla3DNA2_FD_26585 | JGI IMG/M metagenome (IMG submission 26585)
GAAAACAGGGGGTCATTGTTTTTTTATTTAAAAAAACTCTGTAACCCTTGATATATAAAGAAGTTGTAACAAACAACGGGGTGTCATACTTGACACTACCACCAAAGCAGTAGGAGGTAAAAAATGAAACAAGTGAGTGTTGTATTAAAAAATGAAGCAGGTCTCCATGCACGACCAGCAAGTATGTTTACAAGAACAGCGGCAAAATATCAATGCAATATCAAAGTGGTGAAAGGTGAGCAGGAGGTTAATCCCAAAAATATCTTATCCTTAATTACAATGAATGTAAGAAAAGGTGAAAGCATCACCATTATCGCAGATGGAATAGATGAAAATGAGGCGGTGGCAGCACTGCAATCCTTAGTAGAAAATAATTTTCCAGAATAGCGGAAGAGAAAAAGAGTAGCTTAGAATATCGAAGTACCTTGTCTGTAATGGCAGAGGTACTTTTTTATTTAATAGTTAAATTGATAGTCATAGCAGGTATTTAATTGTAATATTTTTATACATCTAGGAAAAGATAAAAATAGACTTTTAATATAGGAGGAGTATTTATGCCGGAACAACCGAGAAATGAAAAAAAGTCTATTTTTAAAAGATGGTGATTTTGGGTATTAATTATATTAATTGTATTAGCCTTGGCGAGTTTAGGAGGGAAAGATAAAACTCAAAATCAAACCCAGGAACCTGCTCCCCAGGAAGAAGTCACCACTCCGCAGGATACTACACCGCAAGAAACGCAGGATGAATTCGAAGAACCAGCGGAAAAAGACAAAAAAGAGGAAGAAACACCGACAGATACTGCAGACAATACGGTTGATGAAAAGCAGGAAGGAATTGAGTTTTCAAATGTGTTAATCAATACCGATATGGGCATGACAATGGTTTACGGCGATGTAAAGAATAATGATACAAAGGCGCATACCTTTACTGTAAAAGTTACATTTTATGATAACGCCGGAAAGATCGTAGGAACTGCCAGCGGCGCTGTAAATGATTTAAATGGCGGAGAAACAAAACTTTTTGCAGCCATCGGTACCGATGACATATCTTCCGCAGAAAGTCATAAGGTTCAGGTGGATACAATGATAAGTACGGAAGACAACAGTCCTTCGGTCATTGCTTTTTCCGAGCCGCTTATAAGAGCTGAAGGAGGCGTTACCATGGTAGATGTAGATACCACCAATAATGATACATCCACCCATTCATTTACTGTGCTCATTGGTTTCTATGATGAAAACAACAAATTAATAGGTGCAGCCACTGGGGCTATGAATGATTTAAGTGCAGGTGAAACAAAAACCCTTTCGGCAATGGCCAACGGAGATTTCTCAAATGCTGCGAGTAATAAAATTTTTGTGGATGCGATGGTAAGATAAAAACAGACCTTGAAGAAACCCTTCAAGGTCTGTCTTAAAAATAGGAGGGATTTTAGAATTTAAAGGTTTCAACTAAGTGTTTTAAATGGTCTGCCAGATTTTTAAGGGATTCAGCGTCCTGGGCGATTTCTTCTATGGCGGTGGATTGCATTTCTACGGAGGCCAGCACTTCCTGAGAAGCGGAGGCAGATTCTTCAGAAATTGCGGCAATTTCTTCAATAGCAGTTATAACTTGATTCTTGTTTTCATTCATATTTGCTATGCCTTTTAACAGCACTTCAGTTTCATAAATAACTTCTTTTATAGATTCATCTATATGGTTAAAGGCGGATATAGTATGGTTTGAAGCTTCATTGGACTGCTCTAAAACCATATTTAATTCTTGAAGCTTTTTCTGTACACTTTCAATTGAGTATTGTACTTCTTTGATGGTATAATCTATATCCTTTGAGGACTTAGCAGTTTGTTCGGCTAATTTACGGATTTCACTGGCAATGATGCCAAATCCCCTTCCGGATTCACCGGCCCTGGCAGCTTCTATGGTTGCATTAAGGGAAAGAAGATTCGTTTGACTGGCAATGCTTTGAATTGCTTTTGTGATTTCACTGATGGAAGAAGATTTTTCTTCAAGGTTCGTTATACTTTCTAAAACATAAGCTTTTGATTCATTATAGGCTTCTACTCCTTCCTTAAGTGCCTTTACTGCAAGCATACCATTGGTTTTAGCTTCATTGGTTTTATTCATATATACCTGAATTTGATTGCTCCTATTAAAAATATTGTCTATTTCCTTACCTAATTCAGAGAGTTTGATGCTTCCATTTCGCGCCTGATTTGCTTGGGAAGTGGCCCCCTGTGCCAATATTTCTGCAGTATGGGCGATCTCATCACTTGCTGTGGCATTTTCAGTGGAAGAAGACGCTATACCTTGGGCGGATAATAAAAGATCCTGTGAGATTTTAGAAATGATCTCTATCATTTCCCGTAATCTTTTTCTCATTTCAATTACCGATTTTGCCATAACCCCAATTTCATCTTTAGATTGTGTTAAGGCGGCGTAATTTTGATCATACACTAGATCGAATTTAGATGTTTTTTCAACTAAATCTGTAATGAGATGAATCGGTTTTGTTATCGTATTACCGATCAAAATGGCTATAATAGTTGTTACAATTCCACTGACGAATAAAAGAATGATCATATAGCCAAAGATTTTATTGATTTCAGCAGTTACTTCGTTATGGGGAGCATTGGCAATTAAAATGAATCCGTTAGACAGTTTAGAATATCCAAGGATTTTCTTTTGGTTTTCAAAGGAATACTTTACTACAGAACTGTCGGAAGTTTCCATTGTGTCAGCGACTATTTTTAAAGAGCCGTTTTCTACGGTTTTCAAGTTTTCATTCATGGAAAACTTAGGATGAACCAGAAAATCATAATTGGCATTAAGCAATGAGCCATAACCGGTTTCATAAAATTTCATATCATTTACGATACTCTTAAAATACGCAAAATCAATATTCATTCCTACGACGCCTATGATTCGTTGATCCTTCTGTACAGGATATGTGTAAGAGATGATTTGGGTATTGGAATGGATGTCCGTATTCACGTCACTCCAAAACCCTCTGCCCTTCATAATAGGTTCATAGAACCACTCCATACCTTCTTTATATGGATTAAAATCCTCTGAGGTATAAGGAGTGTCCATGAGAAATTTACTGGAGCTGTTATTCCTTCTATAGGAGCAATAATTAAGATCCTTTGTAAGCTCCGGGTTTAGGTAAAAATAAGTACTAACTACTTCCTCAAAGGGTTCTCCAAAATCTTCAAGCAGAGGACCTATATGCTCTTTATACTCCTCTAAATACATACAATCATTTATCCTGCTAGCATCAAATTCCGATACTATGCTTTGGGCCAAAAAACGTACCCGATCTTCTGTATTTTTTAATATGGTATTAAATTCTTGTGACTTATTTTCGATATTCATAGAAAGTACTGTCTTTGCAATTTCTTCAGAAAGTTGAATCCCCTTGGAAAATATGCCTATGTCCAGTAACATCATTGCTGAAATAGAACAGATGGTCATTCCAAGGATGAGTTTCGTCTTGATTTTTTTCAATCCTCTCATTCCTTTCGAATAATTTGTACTCTGTATTATATATATGCAGACATATGTTAATTTGGGACAAATTTTGATAAAAAACGACATAAATAAAAATTAATAAAAGTGTAAGAAATAATTATTTTATGCCGATAATTATAATGAATAGATAATTAAGAAAGAGAGGAAGATTACAATGGATAATTATCAAGCAATTTTAGACTTTTTTAGCAATGCAGATAAACCTGTGAGTGCAGGACAAGTTGCAGAGGCAACCGGTATAGAGAGAAAAGAAGTGGATAAAATAATGAAAAAGCTTAAAGAAGAAGAAAAAATAGTATCTCCAAAAAGATGCTACTGGGAACTCAAGAAATAATACATAATAAAGAGCCTTCATTAATATATTAATGGAGGTTTTTTATTAATAATTAGGAACTTATATTCATTGTAATTATCATCATAAATTAGTAATATATAAATATAGTATTATGGGAGGGCATGACGATTGAGAACAGTTAATTGTGCAAGATGCGGAAGGTTATACGAATATAATGGTATATCTGATTACTGCCCGATTTGTATGCAATATGATGAAGCAAATTTTCAACGAATCAAAGAATACCTCAACGAACATCCAAAGGCAACGGTAATGCAAGTAGCGACTGGATTAGATATCCCTGTCAAAATGATCAAAAAATATTTAAGAGAAGGAAGACTTGAGATTGTTGAAGCAGAAAACTTCTTTCTGGAATGTGAAAAATGTGGAGTGCCTATTAAGACGGGAAGATTCTGTGATAGTTGCATAAGAGATTTGGACAGCGGTATCAAAAAAGTAATCAATGAAGCAAAAAGCAATATAAACAATATAAACAATATAAACAATAGAAGATCCAATGAAAAAATGAGATATTTAGATAAAAATAAAATAAAATAACCGAGGCATATCCCCGGTTAATTTATTTTTGTGTTTATTACCCGCATTGCATTCAGTACTGCAATTAAAGCAACACCTACATCGGAAAATACTGCAGCCCACATTGTAGCAAAGCCAAAGGCTCCTAAGGCTAAAACAAATATCTTAACACCAAGGGCAAAAATGATATTTTCCCATACAATACGGCGGGTTTTATTGGCAATTTTAATGGCAGAGACAAGCTTTGAAGGTTCATCGGTCATAAGGACAATATCTGCTGCTTCAATAGCGGCATCGGAGCCTAATCCTCCCATTGCAACGCCTATGTCCGCCCTTGCAAGAACTGGCGCATCGTTGATTCCGTCTCCTACAAAGATTAGTTTTTGTTTTGAAAGCATTTGATTTTGGATAAACTCTAATTTTTCTACTTTTTCATGGGGAAGCAGCTGGCTGTGGAATTCATCCAGTTTGAGTTCTTCTGCAATTTCTTTAGCAGTCGAATGATGATCCCCTGTCAGCATAACAGTTTTCTTAATGCCTAAGGCCTTTAATTCTTTAATTGCCTTAGAGGAGTCTTCTTTTATTTCGTCAGAGATTACAATAAACCCTTCATAATTTCTTTCCACAGCAATATGAACAAGGGTTCCGGAGGTACTATCCTCTACAGGAATACTATGTTCAAGCATCAATTTTTTGTTTCCGACCAATATTTCTTTCCTATCTATCGTTACCTTAACCCCATGACCGGGTATTTCTTCTACCACAGATATTCTGCTTTTATCTATGTCTTTTTCATAAGCTTTTAGAATAGAAAGGGCAATGGGGTGAGTGGAATAACTTTCCGCCAATGCAGCACATTCGAGTAAAACTTCTTTTGAAAGATTTCCGGTAGGGTTAATCCGTGTTACTTTAAATACGCCTTTTGTTAAAGTGCCCGTTTTATCAAATATAACGGTATGAACATCGTTTAAAGCTTCTAAAAAATTGCTGCCTTTTATGAGAATACCGTTTTTGGAGGCCCCTCCAATCCCACCAAAAAATCCAAGGGGGATAGAAACAACCAATGCACAGGGGCAAGAAATTACAAGGAAAATCAGCGCCCTATAAACCCACTCTGAAAAGGTTGCACCTGGGATCATCAGAGGAGGGAGAAATGCAAGAAGCGCTGCGGAAATTACAACGGCAGGGGTATAGTACCTTGCAAACTTAGTAATAAAGTTTTCTGTTGGGGCTTTTTTGCTGCTTGCATTCTGTACCAAATCCAATATTTTCGATACGGTGGACTCAGAAAAAAGCTTAGTGACCTTGATTGTTAATAATCCCCTTTGATTAATAGAACCTGAAAGTACTTCATCTTCTGCTTTAACTTCTCTCGGAAGGGATTCACCGGTTAGAGCGGATGTATCCAGGGTAGAAGTTCCTTCTACAACGATACCGTCTAAAGGAATCTTTTCACCGGGTTTTACAAGAATCAGATCCCCGATTGTTACTTCTTCAGGAGATACTACTTTACTTCCATCTTCAAGCTTTAGATGCGCATAGTCCGGTCTAATATCCATTAGAGCCTGAATGGATTTTCTTGAGCGATTGACTGCCAAATCCTGAAAGAATTCTCCGATTTGATAAAAGACCATTACAGCAACTGCTTCAGGAAATTCTCCAATAGCAAAGGCACCTATGGTGGCAAGCGCCATTAAAAAATTCTCATCAAAAACCTGCCCTTTAAAAATATTCTTCAGGGCTTTTAATAATACTTCCGTACCGACAAATAGATAACTTGCTAAAAATATCAATTTTTCCGCCAATGGAGACAGAGGAAGAATAAAAGCCAAAGCATAAAGCACAATACCAATGCCAAGAATGATGAGTTCTTTATAGTCTTCTTTTTCTTCTTTCCTTGTTTCTCTTGCAGTATTTTCTAATACACAAATACCTGGTTCTACAGATGTAGCGATAGCTGACGCTTCTTCTACGATAGAAACTATTTTACTGGGGGAGTTTATTTCTAATGTGAGCTTTTGAGATACAAAATCTACATAGGCATTTTGAACTCCCGGAATAGCTTTCACTTGAGTTTCAATTTTTGAAGCACAGTTGGCACAATCCAACCCTTCTAAAATCAGTTCTTTTTTTACCATAGGATTTCCCCCTTAAATTACTCATTCACATGTTCTAAGCCCTGAGCAAAGATTTGGTTCACATGATCATCCGCCAGAGAATAGTAAATTACTTTTCCATCTTTTCTATACTTTACAAGTCTTGCTTGCTTTAATACTCTCAGTTGATGAGAAATAGCCGATTGCGTCATTCCAAGAAGTGCTGCGATATCGCATACACACATTTCGGAAGCTGACAGGGCATGAAGGATTCTGATTCTCGTACTGTCCCCAAATACCTTAAAGAGTTCTGCCAAATCATATAGACTTTCTTCAGGGGGCATAGATTTTCTTACCTTTTCTATAATATCTTCATGAAGCACTGTACAATCACATTTTTCTATTTCGCTGTATGCCATCATAAGACTCCTTTCCATACTTGAACATATGAACGAGTATTCATATATTAATTACATTATATAACATTTAGAATTGTAGTCAATAGTTATGTGAAAATTTTATAAAGATTTACTTTATCTCAACCTTATGTTAACATTAACAAAGATAAAGTGATTAGAAACGAGGTAGAAAAAATGGGGTATAAACTCATCGGGCTTGATATGGATGGAACCTTGCTTAATTCAAAACATGAAGTCACCTTAAATACCCAAAGAGTACTTAAGGAATGTATGGAAAAAGGTATTAAAGTGGTATTGGCTTCAGGTCGTTTATGGGAATCCATGTATGCCTTTACGAAACACTTAGGGTTAGTGGATGAATACGTTTCCTTAAATGGAGCTGTTATTACTTCTCCTAAAGATCAACAAAAGGTTTTTAAGGCATTTCTTAAAGATGAAGATTATCATTATCTTCTTCACCAATTAAAAGACATTCAAATGCCAGTGTATGTGTTTGATATGGACAGGTATTATACACAAAAGAACTGGGACGATAAAGAATCTATAGAAGAAATATCAGGGATGAATGCAGAACTTATAGAGGATTTTTATTCCATCAAGCATCCTACGAAGATTCTTCTTTCTTTTCAGAATGAAGAAGAAATTAAAGCATTAACAGAAAGGATTCAGCACCCGGATTATAAGTTGATCCGAACAGGGTTTAATTATATAGAGATTGTAAGAAAAGATGTCAGTAAAGGCGAGGCAATACACTGGCTTGCACAAAAGTACGGATATCAGAGGGAAGAGATTCTTACCATAGGGGATAGTGAAAACGATATTGAAATGTTATCCTATGCCGGACTTGGTATTGCCATGGAAAATGCAGCACCTAATGTCAAGGCGGCGGCAGATCAAATAACAGATACCTGTGACAACGAAGGGGTCGCCCAAGCAATTAATAAATATGTTTTTAACAGATAGTCATATTACAAGGTGTAAGTTCATAAAGTATATTAGAGAGAAATAATTTACTATTTACTCTTGACATGATATACAGAATAATGTTATCATGTGAATAAATAGTAAATAATGTGGATGTGTTACTGTGTAGACAGGCATAAATCTATTGATGAAAGTATTTTCATAGTGGGTTTATGCTTTTTTATTTTGTGCATTGCCTAACCGATCATTGGGGGGAGTCCTTTGACAAACAAGACAAAGTATCAAATAAAAAAAGTTATTAATAATAATGTGATTCTTGCAGTTGATCTTCAAAGTCACGAAGAAGTGATTTTGCTTGGAAAAGGGCTTGGCTTTGGTAAAAAAGAGAAGATGATCATTGATTTAGATAAAAGTCAAATTGAGAAAGAATTCCATACCTTTGACAAGAAGATTAAGGAAGAGTATTTTACTCTTTTGCAGCAATTAGATGAAGATGTCATAAGTGCTTGCGAGGAAATTATTACGATAGCAGAGGAGAAGCTTGGGAAATTAAACGAGCGTATTCATATTGTATTGACGGACCATGTAGGGTTTGCCTTGGAGCGACTTAAGAATGGAATGGATATCAATAATCCCTTTTTATTTGAAATCAAAACCTTATACCCTAAAGAATTTGAAATAGGAAAAATAGGGGCAGAGATTATCAGAAATAGATTAAACACAGAAATATCTGAATCAGAAATAGGTTTTATAGCCCTTCATCTGCATTCTGCAAGGCAAAACAAGAGTATTTCGGAAACTGTAAAAGATACAAGACTCCTAAAAGAAGCCGTTGAAATTGTAGAAAAGGCTCTGGATTACAAAATAAATCCACAAGACCTTGCATATTATAGATTAATCAATCATTTAAGGCTTGCGATTAATCGGATGGAACAAGATAAACAGGTTGAAAATCCGCTTTTAGATACCATTAAACAGCGTTTTTCATTATCCTTTGAGATTGCAAGAGATATTGCATCCCATATCAGGAAGCATAAAGATATTAAGATTACTGATGATGAATTAGGATACATGGCGATTCATATTGAAAGATTAAGGGAATTAATGAAATCAAATAATGAGTAAGCGTGTTACTGACGGCTGTTCAGGCATGAGCTTATGTCTTAGAAATGTTCAATTTCTAAGATGTAGGTTCATGCCTTTTTGAATAGTAAAATCAATAGGGGAAAAGCCTAAGGAAAGGAGGGTAGAGGAAGGTAACTTTATTCTATCTTATATAATTTTTTAGGAGGGGTAAGAATGGGTAATGTATTTGGAAAGCTACAAAAATTAGGTAAGGCATTAATGCTTCCTGTTGCTGTAATGCCGGTTGCAGCGCTGATGCTTCGTCTTGGTGCGGGGGATGTATTCAATATTCCTTTCATCATGAATGCCGGTGCAGCTGTATTTGACAATTTGGCGATTTTATTTGCTATTGGTGTTGCTGTTGGTTTAGCAAAGGACAATAATGGAGTAGCAGCATTGGCTGGTGCTGTAGGTTACTTTGTTCTGACAAAAGGTGCAACAGCTATTAACGATACCATCAATATGGGTGTTCTTGCAGGTATGATTGCAGGGGTTGCCGGAGGACTTTTATATAATAAATTCCATGCTATAAAATTACCAGATTTCCTTGGATTCTTCGGTGGAAGACGATTTGTACCGATTGTTACTTCATTCTTTATGCTCATTGCAGCATTAATTTTCGGTTATATCTGGCCTCCAATTCAAGGTGTAATCGATAGTATCGGTCAGGGTATGGTAGCTGCCGGTGCAGCAGGTACATTTGCTTTTGGATTCTTAAACCGTTTACTTATTCCAGTAGGTCTTCACCATGTTATTAACAGCTTTACATGGTTTGTATTTGGAGAATTTAACGGTGCTACAGGAGACTTAAACCGTTTCTTTGCTCAAGTTCCAGCTCAAGGGCTTATGGACCCGTCTGCGGGAATGTTTATGACAGGTTTCTTCCCAATGATGATGTTTGGTCTTCCTGCAGCAGCATTAGCAATGATTAAAACTGCTAAAAAAGAAAATCGTAAAGCAGTTACAGGAGCATTGCTTGGTGTAGCGTTTACTTCTTTCTTAACAGGTATCACAGAACCTATTGAGTTTATGTTTATGTTCTTAGCACCAGTACTTTATTTCGCTCATGCGCTTTTAACAGGTGCATCTATGGCTATTACCTATATAATGGGTATCCGTCATGGATTTGGATTCTCTGCAGGTGCGATTGACTACTTCTTAAATATGGGTCTTGCAACTAAAGGCTGGCTCATTATTCCCGTAGGTCTTGTATTCGGTATCATTTATTATATTTTATTCGTATTTATTATTGAAAAAATGAACCTTCCAACTCCAGGAAGAGTTGATGAAGAAGCTGGAAATGCAGACGAGATCATAGCTGACAAAGGACTTTCCGGCTTAGCAAAAGAATATATTGAAAAATTAGGCGGAAGATCCAATATTGTTGAAGTAGATTCTTGTATTACAAGACTACGTCTTACAGTGAATGATTCCAGTATCATAAAAGATGAAGAACTAAAAGCATTAGGTGCATCTGGAGTACTTCGTCCAAATAAAAAGAATATGCAGGTTGTTGTAGGAACCAAAGCGGAACTTATTGCAAATGAAATAAAACGACTTTTATAAGAAGAGGGCAAATCTCGTTACGGGAGACTCCTCTCCCGTGACGAGATTTGTATTTATTTATGAATGCTTTTATATGTTATAATAAATACTTATTATAAAAGCATTCATAAATAAATAAGCATCAATTAGCTCATATGAAGAGGAGGACTATTATGTTCGGGTTTTTAAAGAAAAGTATTGAAGTATATATAGTTTCGCCAGTTTCCGGAAAGTTGATGGATATTACAGAAGTACCTGATGAAGTCTTTTCAGCAAAAATGGTGGGAGACGGAGTGGCTATTGAGCCGGATAACGGGTTGGTAGTGGCCCCTTGCAGCGGGAAAATTATCCAGATTTTTAATACCAATCATGCCGTAGCGATTGAGACGAAAGAAGGATTAGAAGTCCTGATCCATTTAGGCATTGATACCGTGAAATTAAAAGGAGAGGGTTTTAAACGCATTGCAGCTGTGGGAGACGAAGTGAAAGAGGGAGATCCTCTTATAGAAATGGATCTTGAAAAAATCAAATCCTTAGGAAAGTCTACCATTACCCCAGTTATTATTACAAACCCTCAGATTATAGAAACCATAGATAAGAAAAATGGTGTTGCTCAAGCAGGCCAAGACAGAATCATGACGATTAAAGTTAAAAAATCATAGCCCCTTAATTTTTTATTTTATAAAAGGCAGGGAGAATCCAAATTTTTTGCACCGAGGTTTGGATTTTCCCTGCTTTAAAAATATCAGGGTTCCATTTAATTCCCCGCCAAGTAGGATTACTACACTGCTCATATAGAGCCAAAGCAGCAAGGCAATTACCCCGCCTATACTTCCATACATCTTATTAAATTTCCCGAAATTGTTTACATAATTGGAAAAAGCGGTGGAGATCACAATCCAAATCAATGCTGAAAATAAGGTTCCGGGAACAACATCTTTAAAAGAAAGATGATGATTAGGCATATAACGATATAAAAACAATAAAACTAGAAACAAGGCAATCATCATAATCAAATAGCGAAATATGCCCCATAAGGTTTTAAACCAGGGCGATAATCCCATCAACGAAAGCAGTGAGCGTCCTAAAGGCTCTCCAAAAATAATCAGACCAAAAGAGAATAAGATAGAAATTGCAAGGGCAAGGGTAAAGAATAAAGAAATCCCTCGAATTTTTATGAACGAACGGGTTTCTTCTTCATCATAGGCTTTATTTAGGCCTCGGATTAGGGCATTGACCCCATTGGAAGCACTCCATAAGGTCGTAATCATACCAAAGGATAAAAGAGTTTGGCTTCTTCCCTCCATTATTTCCTCAATGGCTCTATACACCGCATAGTATGATTCCCGGGGAAGTATGTTTGACAGATTTATGAGAAAAGATTCCGATGTAATGGGGGTATAGCTTAACAGTACTAATATAAAAATTAAAAAAGGAAAAAAGGATAATATGAGATAAAATGTAAGCTCTGCGCCTAAGGCAGGGACTTCGTCATCATGAAATCTGCAATATAAATCTTTTATGATTAGAACCCATTTAGAATTTTTCAAACCAATTCCCCTTTCTAAAGACTTATTTATGATAGGGCTGATTGTTGATAATGCGATAAGAGCGGTATATTTGCTCAAATAATATTGTAGCCATAAGTCCTAAATCCATATCCATAGGTCCTATGGAAAGACATTCATCATAGGGAAGTTCATTTGTCCCTATAATAATGGCTATATCTGATTTTCCTGATACGCCAAAGTGATTGATTTTATGGGCCAGTTCTTCAGAAGACAGCTGAATCCCGCAAGAAGAGATACATATTTTATAAGACTTAGGAGAGAGCTTCTTTAACAGCTCCTCTTTATTTTTAACGAACAATAAGCTGCATTTACAGTATCGGCTTAATCTCTTATTATATTCTTTTATGGCATTGTCATAAAACTTCTGTAATTTTGTCCTAACTACATATATTTTATAATTCATAGTATATTAAACTCCTTATCATTGAAAAAATATAATAGTAATATTATAATGTGAAAAAATATTAAAACAAAGGTCTGAATGAGGAGGAAGAACATGGTTAAACATATTGTGATGTGGAGATTAAAGGATGCTACAGACTTTGGAAACAAGGAGCAAACGGCAAAAGAGCTAAAGGCTCGATTAGAAGCTTTAAAGGAAAAAATAGAAGAGATTGTTTCTATTGAAGCAGGCATTAACTTTAATTCCAGTGATATGGCATACGATTTAGTATTATATTCCGAGTTTAAAAACAAACAGGACTTAGATACATATCAAAACCATCCAGAACATTTAAAAGTAGCAGACATTATAAAAGCCAATGTGGCAAGCAGAGCAGTTGTAGATTATGAAGTATAAAAAATCCCTCCATTATGGAGGGATTTTAAACATATTTATTTTTTAATAGATTTAATAGACACAATGTAAAGCCCAGCAACTTCAACTTTAACTACTTTTTTAGTAGGAAGGTTTTTAAATACTTTCTCATCGCAGATAAAAGTAGTAATTTGAGGGCCGATCTTTGCCTTTACCAAAGGCAATTTACGAAAACGATACCATTTTGGAAATTGATCGATTACCGTTTTCGGCAAGTTGGAATTCGTAATTTTGGTTTTCTTCTTATCAATGACAAGAATTGATGCCACCATTTTGTGTTGATTAATCAAGCTTTGCTGTTGGTCCATTTTGGCCTGCATTTTTTTTCCTAAGAAGTACAATACTACACCTAAAGCGACCAATACAGCAAGAATAATCAAAAGGATTTGCCAAATATTCACTCGTTGTCCTCCTTTGTTTCTACTGCCACATTTATTGCAGCAAGAAAATATTATGTAGTATATCCTTTTTACATTGTACCATTGAATAGCAAAATATGAAATAGAAATTTGTTAGAAAAATATTTGGAAAATATGAAGTTTTGGTATAATAATAGGTGATAAAAGGAGGGGGAAAATGACTATTGAAGACACAATTTTATGGTTTTTGAATAACATTTTGTTTATTAATTTCCTACTGGCAATCCTAATTGTGTTTTTTGAAAGAAGAAATCCTTCTTCTACCTGGGCATGGCTGATGATTCTGTTCTTTGTGCCTATACTGGGATTCTTATTATATTTATTTATAGGTCAGGATTTAAGGAAAAAGAAAGTCTTTGCAATCAAAGAGGAAGAAGATCAGCTCCACAGGATGGTTCATCGGCAGGAAAAAGCACTGCATCAAAAAGAAATTGCATATGATTACCCCAATATTCAAAAATGCAAGGATATTATACACCTCCATCTTGTAGGCCATAATGCGCTCTATTCTCAAGACAATTCAGTGGATATTTTTTATAACGGCTATGACAAATTCAAAAATATGATAGAGGATATAGAAGAGGCAAAGGATTTTATTCACATAGAATACTATATCATAAGAAATGACTCCTTAGGCAAGAAGGTGGTTGAACTCTTGGCTAGAAAAGCAAGAGAAGGGGTAGAAGTGAAATTACTCTATGACGGTATGGGCTGTATCTGGCTGCCTAAAGATTTTTTTAAGCCCCTATTGGAAGCCGGAGGAGAAATCAGCTGTTTCTTGCCGCCTTTCTTGCCTTATATCAATCTTCGTGTGAATTATAGGAATCACCGTAAAATATGCATCATTGACGGTCAAATAGCCTATGTGGGAGGTATCAATATTGGCACGGAATATTTAGGTTTATCCAAGAAAATGGGCTTTTGGAGGGATACCCATTTAAGAATTCAAGGCAGTGCAGTGGATAACCTGGAGCTTCGGTTTCTGCAGGATTGGCGATTCTCTACCAAGACACCTCATATCATAGAGCAAAAATATTTTCCACCAAAACATGTGGATGGGAATACGGGCATTCAAATCGTTTCCAGCGGACCTGACTCCAAATGGAGCTCCATACGCAATGGATTTTTAAAGATGATTAGTTTATCAAAGAAAAGAATATATATTCATACCCCATATTTTATTCCTGACGACAGTTTATTGGAGGCCTTAAAGATAGCAGCTTTATCGGGAGTAGATGTAAGAATTATCATTCCCAATAAGCCGGACCATATGTTTGTATACTGGGCGTCCCTATCCTATGTTGGGGAGCTGCTTCAGGCCGGGGTTCGATGTTATACCTATGAAAAGGGTTTTATGCACAGTAAAATGATTTTAGTGGATGATTTGGTGAGTACCGTGGGGACAGCCAATTTTGACATCAGAAGCTTTAAACTCAATTTTGAAGTGAACGCTTTTATATACGATGAAGAAGTCAATTCTAAGCTTTGTGACCAGTTTCTAAGGGATTTAGAAGAAAGCGAAGAGATCACTGCTGAAATATACAAGCAAAGAGGATTTTTGATTAAATTTAAGGAGTCGGTTTCAAGACTTCTTTCTCCAATGCTATAGTTTTTGCTCAATGGTGCCTGTTTGTCCACATTTCTACATTTGTTAACAAATGTAGAAATGTGGACAAACAGGCACCATAATTATATCACCCGTTTTACATTTCCCTCAATTCTTCAATTTTACATTTCACGTATTCTGATAGATTTTTCTTATCTTCCAAAGATAAAGCATCTAGCTCAATGGGAGCTCCGATATTTACAGTAATATCGGTAGCCTTCACCCAAGGAAAATGGGCTTCTAAGATTTTATAGGCATTTCCGATATAAACAGGCACAATAGGTGCATTGGATTTTGTGGCAAGCTTAAGGCTGCCTTTTTTAAATTCCCCTAATTCATCGCCCTTGATTCGTGTTCCTTCAGGAAAGATTAATAAAGATTGCCCTTCTTTAATTTGCTCAATACCCTGATTAATGGCTTTAAGGGATTGACGAATATCATCTCTGTCCATAAATATGCAATGGATTCTTTTCATCCAATAGGATACGATAGGCATTTTTTTAAGTTCCATTTTACCAATAAAAGCCATAGGTACATCGATGATGCTGACTAAAATCGGTATATCAAAATAACTTTTGTGATTGGCTACAAAAAGAACAGGTTGATCTGTTGGTATATTTTCTTTTCCCTGTACAGTGATTTTTGCTCCTGAACACCACATAACACCACGCGCTAAACCTTGAAGCCATTTATAGGCATAACTAAGCTGTTTTTCTTTTGTACTAAATTTTTTTAAAAAGGCATATTTAACCATAAAAATAATGGAATATATTCTATGAAAAATAATATATAAAATGCAAAGAATTGATCTCATTATCTCCACCTCATTTTTTAAGCATTTATTTCAATTTTAAACATTATACCATATTATTCTGTATCATTACCAAAAAACATACAACATTTTTCTCTAAAATTAAGAGACAATAAATAATGAAATTTAATAAAAAGGAGGCTATGAGATGAAAAAATTAGCACAAGCAGCTTTAATTGGATTACTCGCCGTAATGGTTATGCTTGCAGGATGTGCAAACAACGAGACTGCAAGAAATACCAGAAATAATGACGGATTATACGATAATGGCGTTACAAATAACAATGCAAATGACTGGGACGACAATATTATGGGTTATGATGATAACGGCAATACCAATAATGCCAACTATAACAACAACAGAGTAGATTTAATGCCTGGGGATGAAAATATATACGATGGAGATTTAACCGATAGAGAAGATAATGTAAGACGAGGTATTACAACTCAATTTCCTAGAACCACTGTTCCAAGAACAACAACAGGCATAACTAATAGAACAACAAATAGAACCATAACCGGAACAACTGGTACAAACAGAACAACAACCGGCACAACTGGCACAAGAACAACAACTGGAACAACAGGAAGAACAGGCATAACGACTACTCCAGACACAGCAGCAAGGCAGAATTATACGTCCATCTCTGACAGAGTAGGAAGATAAATAGCAGTATAGTAAAAAGCGTGCAATTTATTTCGATATGCACGCTTTTTATATGATGTTTATTCCTCTATATTGCTGTCTCTAATGGCGTCAATCATTTGCTTCTTTAAATCATAAAGCTTTTTAGATAAATCTACAGGTATGATATGGGGATTGGTAAGTCTTTTTGATTCATCCCATAAGGTTGCTAAATCTTGTTTACAGTATTCTCGTATTTCCATCACTGAAGGAGATTCGTATACACATTCTCCATTAATGAAAACAGGAACAAGTAATTCTCTTAAAGTGAATGTTCCCGGTTTAAGCTTCATTTGTTTCCAAGTATTTACCGGATCAAATAATTTTAGAGGCTTAGTTTCATCAAATACTTCTTCTTCCAGGGCAATCAAATCTGCTTTTATTTTGCCCGTGGCTTTTTCATACACTCTAATGATTTTTTTAACACCGGGATTTGTAACTTTATCCGGATTTTCTGAAAGCTTGATCTTTGGAACCAGAACGCCTTCGTCATTTCTTTCTGCAGCTAATTTATAAACTCCTCCAAAGGCAGGGCAATCTTTAGAAGTAATTAGCCTTGTCCCTACTCCCCACATGGTAATTTTTGCCCCTTGGCGTTTTAAATCCGCTATAAGATACTCGTCAAGGTCACTGGAGGCACTGATAATAGCTTCGGGGAAGCCAGCGTTATCAAGCATTTTTCTGGCTTCTTTAGAGAGATATGCCAGGTCTCCGCTATCTAAGCGAATACCCATTACTTTAGGCTTTATATTATTTTCTTTTAATTCCTTAAACACCTGAATGGCATTGGGTACTCCGGACTTTAAGGTGTCATAGGTATCCACAAGGAGAATACAGTTATCCGGGAAGGCCTTTGCGTATTCTCTAAAGGCTGTCAGTTCATCAGGAAAACTCATAACCCAACTGTGGGCATGGGTACCTTTAACGGGCACATCAAACATTTTTCCCGCCAATACATTTGAGGTTCCGGTACAGCCGCCAATCATCGCCGCTCTTGCGCCATATATGCCTGCATCAGGACCTTGTGCCCGTCTTAGTCCGAATTCCAGGACAGAATCCCCTTCAGCAGCCCAGCATACCCTGGCAGCTTTTGTGGCAATCAAACTTTGGTGATTGATGATGTTTAGTAAAGCCGTTTCGATAAATTGTGCTTCAAAAATAGGCGCTTTTACCCGAAGAAGAGGCTCTTTTGGAAAGACTACAGTTCCTTCAGGGATCGCATATATATCTCCAGTAAATCTAAAGGCTCTTAATTCATTAATAAAATCTTCGCTGAATAAGTTAAGACTTCTTAAGTAATCTAAATCTTCTTCGGAAAAAGATAAGTTTTTAATATAGTCAATCGCCTGCTCAAGTCCTGCCACGATTGCAAATCCTGAATTACAAGGATTGGTACGATAAAATAAATCAAATACCACTTCATGGTTCTTAACATGAGCTTGCTTATACCCTTGCATCATGGTCATTTCATACAGATCAGTCAGAAGGGTTAAATTTAAACCATTCATGATTAGACTTCCTTTCGTATACTTTTTAATACCGGCTTGTACCATTATACCACAAAGTAAATTAACGGGATAAAAATTTTATAAATAAAGATATTATATCTGTTTATCCTTGGATAAAAGCTGTACTAATTCCTGGCCTTTTTTCATGGCATAACTTTTGCATTGAGAAGCCAGAAGCAGTAGTGTAAAAATAGAAAATAAAGAAACAACAACATACTTTATTATTTCCATATAAATCCCCCTTCTATTTTACAGAAATCATCTTCAATCTATAACTATAGGGTATGTACAAAACCTTAGTATAATGACAAATATAATAAAAAACCCCTTTACAAATGTAAAAGAGTTTTCTATAATAATAAATTGAGTTATAGATTGGGATATTTGTATAAACACGAAGAAAAGGACAAGTACGTATTTTTGAAGTCCGCAGCGAATTGGGGATGGTGGGAGCCCAAGATGGAGAAAATACGGAAAATCCCCTTGGAGTGGCAGACCGAAAATAGTAGTAGGCTCTGACGGAATTCCTCCGTTAACAGGAAAGCATATATTAGTATGCGTTGTTGTATGAGATGAAATATCAGGTGGTATAGCGAAAGGTGCCTTTCGTCCTGTTAAGGGATGAGAGGCTTTTTATATTTGAATGAAAAGAAATGGAGGGTATACTGTGTATAACAAAGTTTCGACAGACCTTAATTTTGTTGAACGAGAAAAACAGGTACTAGAATTTTGGAAAGAAAATAAGATTTTTGAAAAAAGTATGTCCCTAAGAGAAGGGGGACCGACTTTTACTTTTTATGACGGACCTCCTACAGCCAATGGAAAGCCTCATATAGGACATATCTTAACAAGGGTTATTAAGGACATTATTCCAAGATACAAATCTATGAAGGGGTATAATGTTCTTAGAAAAGCAGGCTGGGATACCCATGGACTTCCTGTTGAACTGGAAGTAGAAAAAATCCTTGGTATCAGCGGTAAGCCTCAGATTGAAGAATATGGGGTAGAACCTTTTATCAAGAAATGTAAAGAAAGTGTTTGGAAATATCAAAATGAATGGGAAAAAATGAGTGATCGTGTAGGTTATTGGGTGGATATGGAAAATCCTTATGTAACCTATCATAATAATTACATTGAATCGGTTTGGTGGTCCTTAAAGAAAATATGGGATCAAGGACTTTTGTACAAAGGGCATAAAATCGTGCCTTATTGCCCTAGATGCGGAACATCCTTATCCAGCCATGAAGTAGCACAAGGCTATAAGGACGTAAAAGAAGCTTCTGTTTATGTAAAATTCCCTGTAAAAGGAGAAAATCAGGTTTACTTAATGGCTTGGACAACAACCCCCTGGACCTTGCCTTCTAACGTTGCATTGGTTGTAAATCCTAATGAAACCTATATAAAAGCGAAATGTTCTGATGAAGTTTATATTTTGGCAGAAGCTTTAGCAGACACCGTATTAAAAGAAGAATACGAAGTTTTAGACAGAATGGTTGGAAAAGATTTAGTCGGCACAGAATATACTCCACTTTTTGATTTTGCTAAAGTCGATAAAAAAGCATGGTATGTTGTAGCGGATGACTATGTAACTTTAACAGACGGTACCGGTATCGTTCATACGGCTCCAGCCTTCGGGGAAGACGACGCCAGGGTAGGAAGAATTTATGACCTTCCTTTCGTACAATTGGTTAATGAACAAGGTAATTTTGTAGATGCTGTAACCCCTTGGAAAGGCGTATTTGTAAAGGATGCAGATCCACAGATTATAAAGGATTTAGACAATAGAAATCTGCTTTATAAAGCGCAGGATTATGAACACTCCTATCCTTTCTGCTGGAGATGCGATACGCCTCTTTTATACTACGCAAGAGACACTTGGTTTATTAAAATGACAGAAGTAAGAGACAGACTTCTTAAAAACAATCACAAGATTAATTGGCTTCCTGAAAATATCCGTGACGGACGTTTTGGAAACTTCCTTGAAAATGTTATAGACTGGGGACTTAGCCGTGAAAGATACTGGGGAACCCCATTGCCGATTTGGGAATGTGGCTGCGGCTATCGCCATGCTATAGGCAGTATTGCAGAACTTCGTGAAATGGGAAAAGATGTGCCAGAAGATATAGAGCTTCATAAGCCTTATATTGACAATGTATATCTAAATTGCCCTGAATGCGGTGGCACCATGAAGAGAGTAACGGAAGTAATCGACTGCTGGTACGATTCCGGTTCCATGCCTTTTGCACAATGGCATTATCCTTTTGAAAACAAGGAAAAGTTTGAGCAGAACTTCCCGGCAAACTTTATCAGTGAAGCAGTGGACCAAACAAGAGGATGGTTCTATACATTACTCGCTATTTCCACCCTTTTATTTGATGAACCGGCATATAAAAACGTAATTGTTCTTGGATTGGTTCANGANAAAGACGGACAGAAGATGAGTAAGCACAAAGGAAANGTAGTAGATCCTTGGTCTGTTCTTGATAAACAAGGAGCGGATGCAGTAAGATGGTATTTCTACACCAACAGTGCTCCATGGCTTCCAAGCCGATTCTACGGAGAAGCTGTTAGCGAAGCCCAAAGAAAATACATGGGAACTCTTTGGAATACCTATGCTTTCTATGTCCTGTATGCGAACATTGACGGATTCAATCCTATGGATTATACATTGGATTACGAAAAATTATCCATCATGGACAAATGGATTTTATCCAAATTACATTCTTTAATCGCAACTGTTGATAAAAACCTTGATAACTACAGAATCATAGAATCTGCAAGGGCATTACAGGAATTTGTTGATGATTTAAGTAACTGGTATGTAAGAAGAAGCAGAGAGCGTTTCTGGTATAAAGATATGCCTCAGGATAAAATCAATGCATATATGACTCTTTATACCGTTTTAACCACCTTAACAAAACTAACGGCTCCATTTACACCATTTATGGCAGAAGAAATCTATCAAAACCTTGTGCGAAATGTGGATAAGAATGCGCCGGAAAGTGTGCATCTCTGCCTGTTCCCAGAAGTGAATGAAGCATTGATAGACAAAGCCTTAGAAGAAAATATGGATGAAGTACTAAAAATCGTTGTACAGGGCCGTGCATGCAGAAACACTGCCAATATTAAAAACAGACAGCCTTTAGGCAGAATGTATGTAAAGGCAGCAAAAGAGCTTTCCAGCGAGTATAAGGAAATCATTGCTGACGAGTTAAATGTTAAAGAAGTCATCTTTACCGATGATGTTGCGGACTTTACGACCTATTCCTTCAAGCCTCAGTTAAAAACCGTAGGACCAAAATACGGAAAACTCGTAGGAAAGATTCGTGAAGCGCTTGCTGCAATCGATGGCAATAAAGCAATGAATGAGCTAAAAAGCGGCAAACCTTTAACCTTTGATTTTGACGGAGAAAAAGTAGAGCTTCTGGAAGAAGATCTTTTAATTGCTACAGAGCATAAAGAAGGTTTTGTGGCAGAAAGTGAAAGAGATGTTACCGTAGTATTAGATACTAACCTTTCAGAAGAACTGATTGAAGAAGGATTTGTCAGAGAAATTATCAGCAAAATCCAAACCATGAGAAAAGAAGCGGATTTTGAAGTACAGGATTATATTCATGTAACTTATCATGGAAATGAAAAATTGGCTAAGATTATAGAAAGAAATAAAGAAGAAATAGCTGGAGAAGTCTTAGCAGAAAAAATATCAGAAGGAACGATGGATGGTTATTCTAAGGACTGGAATATCAATGGAGAAGCAGTTCAATTAACCGTACAAAAAGCTTAAGATGAACAGGCTGTTCAGTAAATATTTACTGAACAGCCTGCTTTTATTTTTTAAAAGCTAATTTATAGAAGAATAAAATATATTTTTCCATATTAACACAGAAAAATCGTATTTCATGTCAAAAAAATCATGTTTCATGCAGCAGATGGTTTTCGAAGAGTTTTTTATGATACCCTCAACGAAAGAAATATAAAAATTTATTTCAAGAGAGGAAAACAAATAAGCGCATTTTAATTTAAGGAGGGAAAGCAGTGGAAAAACGAATTAAAAGAATGATTTCTTTTATATTGGCATTAGCAGTGGTTTTGGGAAGTCTGCCAGTTTTTTTGAATACAAAAACTGTTTATGCTGAAGAAAGGCTTAAAGATTTTGAAAACATTTTAGTTGAGCTGGGATATTCCGATGCAAAGGTGATACGAGGGATTCCTGGTGCAGAGCCTGTTGTTCCAACACAGGAAGATATTGACTATCTAAGACAAAAGGAAAATAAAAGTTTTTCAATACAAGCAAGCAGACTTCCTAGCTTAAATTCTGCAAAGCAATTCCATGTACAGAATGCAGAAACAGGGAACTACTATACAATTGATACCATATTAAAAAGAATAGGCGCTCATTCGCTGATTTATGTAGAAGATGGAAGAACTTTGGAAGATGCTTTTTTAGATCGCGTGGTTAGAGAGTTCGAAAAGATATATGATAAGAATGTTGAAGTCTTCGGTACACCGCCGGATGTTGATAAAGATCCCCATATCAAAATTGTATTATTGGATATTCAGGACGGATCGACGGGTGGAACTTATGTAGCAGGATTTTTTGATTCGATTAACGAGTTACCAGCACAAAATCACCCTAATAAGTCCAATGAATGTGAAGTGTTTTTTATGGATGTTGTAGAAGGCTTAAGGGGTGAAGATACTGAGTCAGTAACCAATAGTTTCTTCGGTACATTAGCCCATGAATTCCAACATATGATTCAATATGGAGTTTACTTAGACAATATTTCTTCCAACGCCGAGTATGAAAAAGTATGGTTAGATGAAGCGATGGCTGATTTGGCGATATATGTTAACGGTTACGGCCATCCAGAGTCTCATATCATCTATTATTTGGCAAACTCTTTTCCATATGGCAGTGGATTAACTGACTGGTCCTATTCTGATCCTATGGCAAACTATGGGGCATCTTATATGTTTGGGTTCTATATGTATGAAAAATTAGGAACCCAATTCATAAAAGATTTAGTGAGAAATCCAAAAACAGGAACCGACAGTATCAATGACCAATTAGCAAAAGATAAAATCAATACATCTTTCGATGAACTTTTTGAAAAATCTCAGGTTGCTGTTGTAGTAGATGAAGATAATAGCGAGTTTGGATATGATAGTATAGATGTTTCAGATTATAGAAAACTCATTTATTCATTGCTTGGTCCTGAAAAGCAATTTGTAGAATTTAAGGAGTATAATGGGACCTCTAAATCATTTAATACCTATAATGGACGTTATAAATCATTTATGGGACTCTTTACAGGAGAACGTACAGAACCGGCACTAAATCTTAAGTTTGGTAATACCAATGGAGCGTATTATTTTGTAAAAGCAAATATTAATACACCAATAGATACCGCTGCAGGATTTAATTATAATAATTATGTTGAATTTTTGGACGGAGAAAAAGTTGTTGAAAAAATCCAGCCAGATACTGTTAATGGAAATACAGTTATTATTGATGAAGAACAAGTAGGTGCTATGATTTACATAGCTACTGCGATACCTGTAAACAATACACTGGAGATTACCGAAGAATCTGCCCCAAGTTTAGATGATCAACCGACTACTCCAAAAAATCTTATCGCTCAATCAGGATATAATGTGGTTAAACTTTCATGGACTCCATCAAGTTATACAGGAGGAGTAACAGGATACAATATTTATCGGAATGGAAGTAAAATAAATAATGAATTGGTAAAAGTTACTTTATATACGGATTATTCAGTTGCTCCTGCTACAACCTATACTTATGAAGTCGAAGCTATAGGTGAAGATGCTAAAGCATCTGATAAAGTTGCCAAAACGACAAATACTCTGGCTGAGCCCAGCATAAAAGCTCCTGCAGCGCCAAGCCTTGAATTTGTAGGAACATATGATGATGCAGTAGGTGCTACTATTGAGTTAAAAATTAATGCCACAAATACGGAAAATATATTTCATTTTGAAATCATACTATTAGAAAAAGAAATGCAAAGTTCCTATTTTATGTTAGGGGCAGCTTATACGAATATAACTGTGCCTTATAATGGCTTTAAATCAGGGGAAACATACTTACTCTATGCATTTGCCGTAAATGCTAATGGCTATTCTCCTGCAAGTAATAAAATCAGAGTTAAAGCGGGAAACGGGGGAGGACTTGTTACTATACAACCTCCAACACAACCGACTAACCTTCGTGCAGTCTATATTGGGGAAGATGAAGTAAACCTGGAATGGAATGCAAGTTCATCCTCTTCAGGAATTTTAGAATACAATGTATACAGAGATGGTGTATTTGCTGGTAAGACCACCCAAACTCAGTATTTAGATACTGGATTAACTAAAGGAACTGAATATGCTTATACGGTTGAAGCTATAGATGACAGTTCTGATCAACTTAGTTCCGGGCTTTCTGAACCACTTAAGGTAACGACAATTGAAAGTCAACCTGTACCTGAGCTGACACCAGATACGACTTCCAATACAGTAGATAATTCCTTAGATATTACTTTTACAGATCATGCAGATTGGAGAAGTAATATTGTCGAAATTACAGTTGGTAATACCGCATTAACAGCGTCTCAATACAGTATTGCTCCTGGAAAGATAACCATTAAACAGGGTGTTATTACTAAAGCAGGAGATTATGAAATTACTGTCAGAGCTAATAATTATAATCCTGTAACGGTCACACAATCTGTGAAAGCAGGAAAACTTGCTGCAGAAAAAACAACTGTAGAAGTAAATCCTGCATTCGATTTAGGAACTGAAAGTACCATTACAGTGACTGCCAAAGACCAATATGGCAACCCTGTAAAAGGTGAGCAGTTTCATACCGATGTAACGATTGTCAATAATAACTGGGAAACAGATGAAGAATATACGGTTGCAGGATATGTTTATAAAGAAAGCGTTAAAAATATAGAATTTGTTGGCCCTACAAATAAAGATGGCAAAACAACGATGAAGGTTCGTATTCCTTCATACGTAGATCAAAATGATGGTATATCCATACAGTTTAAAACCGCTGATGGAAACAAAGCAGGCAGTGCAGTCGGATTTATCGCTGGATCAATTTATCCAGCTCAAACCACAATACAAGTTTCTCCAGCTTTAGGATTAGGAAAAACCAGTACCGTTACGATTATTGCAAGAGATGAAAAAGGAAGTGTTCTTAAGAATCATCAATTCTATGCGGACATTACTATTATTAACAACAACAGTACTACTGAAGAAAGCTACACAGTTTCAGGTTATGTATATCGAAAAAGTGATACCAATGTAAAAGTTGGAAATAAGACAGATGCCAATGGAATAACATCTTTCCAAATTACAATACCTAATGTAGTGGATACAAATGATGGAGTCTCCATTCAATTAAAAACAGGTATTAATGGGTATGCTATCGGAGGGCCAATCAAATTTATAAAAACCTCTTCCGGTGGTGGCTCTGGCAGCGGTGGCTCTGGCGGTAGTGGCGGCTCTGGCTCCAGTAATAATACAAGTAAAGAGAATAAGACAGATGATACTCGTATTACAAAAGACATGGTACAAAATACTTCTGGAAAAACTTTAACGAGTACAATATCATCTTCTGCAAAAGAACCAGCGGTTTCCATCGATGGTGATGCATTAAAAGAACTCGTTTCACAAGGAAAGTCACTTGTTGTTAAAACGAATGAAGTAGCGATTACTATACCGTCTAATGCATTTGCTTCCAATGGCGAGGATGAAGATGTAAAACTCACAGTGAAAGCACTAAGCAGCGAAGAAGCTGAGGACAAATTGAAAGATGCTTCCGAGAATAGTGGAAGTGGATTATTTGCTATTGGCGGAAGAGTATTTGAATTCACAGCGGAAATTGTGGATGAAAAGGGAAATAAAGAATCTCTAAGCTTTAATTCTGAAATCAGTGTAGAAATTTCCTTAGAAGGTATGGACTTAAGTGCTATCGATGTAGAAAAATTAGGAGTATACTACTACAACGAATTCACTGGAGAATGGGATTATGTTGGCGGAGTATATGATCCGGATACCAATACCATAACCTTTAGCACCAGTCATTTCTCATATTATGCCGTTATGGAATATAATAAAACCTTTGCAGACATTGCAAACCACTGGGCAAAGAATGAGATTGAAATTATAGCTGCAAAACACATAATGGTTGGAGTAGATGATACCCACTTTGAACCTGACAGAAGTATTACCAGAGCAGAATTTGCAGCGATCTTAGCCAGAACATTAAAGCTTGTACCAGACAAAGATTCTATACAATTTGTCGATGTTCCAGCAGGAAAGTGGTACTACGACTATATTTTAGCTGCTACCAAAGCAGGATTAATCAAAGGAATAGACAGTACCCACTTTGCACCTGATGCAAATATCACAAGAGAACAAATGGCGACTATGATTACAAGAGCATATACTTATCTCTATGGTGGAATTGGTATTCCTGATATACCAAAAACAGATGATAAAACTTTATCCATCTTTACAGATAAAAACAATATATCAGGATATGCAAGATCAAGCATTTCCTTTGTAACAGAGCTTAAGCTGGTAGACGGAAGAACTCAGACAACATTTGCACCAAAAACAAATGCAACAAGAGCAGAAGTTGCAGTGGCACTGTATAGATTTATTAAGATTATGGAAAGAAAATAAATGGAAAAATGAACAAAGGGCGCATATTTGCGCCCTTTGTTTTTGTGAAATAAAAAAAGGCATTTGTGTTATAATAATTTGAGCAGCTATCGATTGTGTAAATATTATTTACAAAGGAGTTTATTATGCGAGATCATACATTTGCGAAAGAACTTATTTCATTTATAGACAGCAGCCCATCGCCTTTTCATGTTGTTCACAATTTAAAGAATACATTAAAAGATAACGGATTTATTGATTTGGACCCTAAAAGTCGTTGGGAGCTTAAAAAAAACGGGAGATACTTTACAGTAGTGAATGATTCTGCCCTCATAGCTTTTGTTATAGGGGAAGAAAATGTAGAAGAACAAGGCTTTAAGATGATTGCAGCCCATACGGACAGTCCTGGATTTAAAATAAAGCCTTTTCCGGATATGAGGGTTAAAGACTATATTAAATTAAATACGGAAAGTTATGGAGGACCTATATTGTACACATGGCTTGATAGACCTCTGTCCATTGCCGGAAGAGTACTCTTAAGAAGCCAAAATCCGTTGAATCCTACAAAAAAACTTATTGATTTTAAGGAGCCTATTGTAATAATTCCCAGTCTTTCAATTCATATGAATCGAACGGTGAATGAGGGCGTAAAATTTAATAAGCAAAAGGATACCCTACCCCTCCTAGGAAGAATAAGTGAAGAATTTGGCGAAAAAAATAGAATTTTTAGATTGATTGCTCAAAACATAGATGTTAAATATAGAAGAAATTCTAGATTTTGATTTATTCTTGTATACTGTCGAAAAAGGTCTAATCACAGGTATGAATAAGGAGTTCATATCCTCCCCTAAACTAGATGACTTGGCCATGGTCCATGCTGGTTTAGAAGCTCTTATTCATGCTAAGCCCTCATCGGGTATTAACGTTTTAGTCTGTTATGACAACGAGGAAATTGGAAGTGCCACCAAACAAGGGGCAGATTCTCCTATGCTTTCTCACGTCTTAGAAAGGATTCTGCTTTCTTTAGGTAAGGGACGAGAAGATTATTTTAGAGCTTTATCCAATTCTTATATGATTTCTGCTGATATGGCCCATGCTCTTCACCCAAATTATGAAGAAAAACAAGACCCAACCCATCATCCTCTCATCAATGGAGGACCTGTCATAAAAATAAATGCTGACCAAAAATATGCTACTGATGCAGATACCAGCGCAGTATATCAAGAAATATGTCGAAAAGCGGGGGTGCCTGTTCAAAAATTTGTCAATCGCTCAGATGAATTAGGGGGCAGTACCATAGGCCCTATTAGTGCCACACAATTGGGAATACGCTGCATAGATGTCGGCAATCCTATGCTTTCCATGCATTCTGTCAGGGAATTAGGCGGCACATTAGATCACGAATACATTATCAAGTCTTTTGAAGCGTTTTATTGTTTATAAGAATTAATTTGGAGGGATTTGCTTTGAATTTGGATTTTAATAAGGCAGAATTTAAACGACAAGTGTTAGAGAACGTTAAAACATTAAAGAGAAAGACCATTGAGACGGCAACAAAGCAACAAATTTATCAAGCAGTTGTCTTTGCACTTCGAGATCTAATTACCGATCGCTGGATTGCTACCCATAAAACCTACGAAGAAAAAGATGGTAAAGTAGTTTACTATTTATCCATGGAATTTTTAATGGGTCGTGCTCTTGGAAACAATTTAATCAATTTGATGGCAAAGAAGGAAGTTGAAGAGGCTCTGGCAGAATTGGGAATCAACTATAATGACATTGAAGAAGAAGAACCCGATCCAGGCCTTGGAAACGGGGGCTTAGGAAGACTTGCTGCTTGTTTCCTGGATTCTCTCGCTACTTTGGAATACCCTGCCTATGGCTGTGGTATTAGATATAGACATGGCATATTTGAACAAAAAATTGTTGATGGGTATCAGGTGGAACAGCCGGACAACTGGCTTGAAAACGGTAATCCATGGGAAATCAGACGCTCTGAGTATGCGTGCGAAGTAAAATTCGGAGGAACGGTCAGAGTTGAAAAGAAACCAAATGGAGAAGATAGATTCATCCAGGAAAATTGTCAAACGATTATAGCGGTTCCCTATGATATTCCGATTTTAGGATATAATAATTACACGGTAAACACTTTAAGATTATGGGATGCAAGAGCGATTATAAAATTTGATTTTAAGAAATTTGACCAAGGGGATTATCAAAAAGCAGTAGAGCAGCAATATTTGGCAGAAACCATCGTAGAAGTATTATATCCAAATGATAATCATATACAGGGTAAAGAGCTTAGATTAAAACAGCAGTACTTTTTCATCTCTGCCAGCGTGCAAACGGCAGTAAAGAAATTTAAAGCAAAACACAAAGATTTAAGAGACTTACCTAAGAAAGTGGCTTTCCAGCTTAACGACACCCATCCTTCCATGGCAGTAGCTGAACTGATGAGAATCCTTTTAGACGAAGAAGATTTATCCTGGGATGAAGCATGGGATATTACAACACAGGTTTGTGGATATACAAACCATACAATAATGTCAGAAGCCCTTGAAAAGTGGCCGGTTGAATTATTTAGCCGATTGCTTCCAAGAATTTATCAAATCATAGAAGAAATTAACCGCAGATTCTGTCTTGAGATTATGATTCGTTACAAAGACGATCATGAAAGAATCAGACGTATGGCGATTATATCCGATGGTCAAGTTAAAATGGCATGGCTGGCTATCGTAGGAAGTCACTCAGTAAATGGAGTAGCTGCACTGCATACGGAAATTCTTAAGCATCAGGAATTAAAAGACTTCTATGAATTATATCCGTATAAGTTTAATAATAAAACCAATGGTATCACTCAAAGAAGATGGCTTGCAAAAGCGAATCCAAAGCTTGCAGAACTCATTACACAAACCATAGGCGATGGATGGCTTACAAATTTATCGGAACTTCAAAAACTTATTCCATATAAAGAAGATGAAGCGTTTAGAAAGAGATTTATGGAAATCAAGTATGAAAACAAGGTGAGATTAGCAGAATACATCAAGAAGCATAACAATATTGATATAGATCCAAATTCTATTTACGATATTCAGATCAAGAGACTTCATGAGTATAAGAGACAGCTCCTTAATGTGCTTCATATTATGCATTTGTATAATCAATTAAAAGCCCATCCTGATATGGAATTCTATCCTCGTACCTTCATCTTTGGGGCAAAGGCTGCACCGGGATATGGAAGAGCAAAAATGATTATTAAACTGATCAATACAGTTGCGGATGTCATTAATAAAGATGAGAGCATTAATGGCAAAATAAAAGTTGTATTTATAGAAAACTACAATGTATCCAGTGCTGAAAAGCTCTTCCCAGCTGCGGACATCAGCGAACAGATCTCAACAGCTAGTAAAGAAGCATCGGGAACAGGCAATATGAAGTTTATGCTAAACGGAGCAGTTACCATAGGTACCCTGGATGGCGCCAATATAGAAATCAAAGAAGAAGTTGGAGATGAAAATATCTTTATCTTTGGTTTGACGGCGGATCAAGTAATTGAGTATTACAGAAATGGAAGCTATAATCCTTGGGATGTTTATAATACAAACCAGGATGTTAGATTAGTTTTAACACAACTTATTAATGGATTTTTGTGTCCGCAAAATCCAGAATTGTTTAGAGAAATCTATGATAGTTTATTAAATGGAAGAGACGAATATTTTATATTAAAAGATTTTGAAAGTTACGCACAGGCTCACAGAAGAATCGTTGAAGCTTATCAGAACAGAGAAAACTGGACGAAAATGCAAATCATGAATACAGCTAAAAGCGGAAAGTTTTCCAGCGACAGAACAATAAAAGAATATGCAGAAGAAATTTGGCACTTAGAGCCTATTCATGTCTCAGCAGATTAGAACGACAAAAAATCCCTAATTATTTAGGGATTTTTTTATTGTATAAGAAATTCCTATGAATTTCTTATACAATAAAAAGCCCTGTGGGCAGGATGCACACTCGCGTATATTGAATTTTGTTGGCATTGCCGACCGTGCTCGGCGCGAGAGTTTCGCAAGCGAAACTTTTTCTTGACACGAACCAAATGGAATATAATGCATATATTGTTATTGAATAATAAATATAGAATAAGGAGGAAGAGAGATGCCTCAAAACTTTGAACAAGATAGACACTACCAAGGCAATCAGCAGCCAGCCGGCCAACAACCCATGAATCAACAGCCAATGATGCAGCAACCTATGAACCAGCAGCCTATGATGCAACAACCAATGATGCAGCAACCAATGATGCATCAGCCAGGCATGCAAGATACCATGATGCCGCAATCAGGGATGTATCCGGGAATGTATCAACCGGGGATGTATCAGCCTGGAATGTGCCAACCAGGTATGCAGCAAACCATGCCTCTCTATTATATGGATGAAATGGATGATAGAGATAGAGAGTATTTAAAAAGAATGCATCCGGAATTAAATCAAAGAATACTAAAACATATAGACGATGAATGCAACCGAATGGATTATGATGGAAGCCCCATGTACGATGAATATCCTGATCGAGAAGCTATAGAACGAATGGTAGATAAAATTTATGAAAGAGTAGTCAATGACATGCCAGAAGTATTAGAAGAATCTGATATGGACAGACAAAGAATACCTAGAAATCGTCTCGTTCGTTCTCTTACAGGAGCACTTTTACTTTCTGAATTATTCGGAAGAAGACAAAGATATCGCAGAAGATACCCCTATGACTTTTTCTATGGATACGGCTATCCATACTACCAATACCCATACTATCAATACCCATATCCTTACTATTACTAAAATAGTTGTATTCTTTATAAGACCAATAGAGGTCTTATTTTTTTTATGACTGTTTCATGGCTCTTAAGATGGATGGGTTATTCATATATTCTTCCGGAATTAACTCTCTTTTTATTTTGACATCGTCACAAAGCATCAAATCCAGTCGTTTAAAAAGCTCTTGCTGAGATTTTAAATCATAGATTACTCTCACAGTAGGCTGACTGATCGATTCGGTTTTGTTCTTTTCTACAATAGCAATTGTCTCGTCAGTTAGTAAAACAGTAGTACCCACAGGATAATAACATATGATACTTCTAAATATTTTAAAAATATCAGGATCTAAATGATATCTTGTCATTTTCTCCATTTCATTTAAAGTATCAATAATTGTATAGGGATCCCTGTGAATACGTTTACTGGTCATTGCATCAAATACGTCGCAGATCGCACAAATTTTAGCCCCTTCGGGGATTTTATCCCGAGGGACTCCAAGGGGATATCCTTCACCGCTGATTTGCTCATGATGCATCAGAATCATGGCTTTACTTATGGGAGTTAATAAAGGATGGTCTTTAAATATTTGATAGCCTTGAAGGGGATGGAGCTTTACCAAATCAAACTCCGTATTAGATAATTTTAAGGGCTTATTTAATATTTCATCAGGAATTAATATCTTTCCAAAGTCATGAAGAAGCCCCCCTAAAGCTAACTTCTTTAAGTAGGATCTATTTGCGCCCATTTTTCTTCCAAGCATTACACATAGAACAGATACATTCACACAATGGCAATAGGTGTAGTTGTCTTTGGTTTTAATATCTACCATATCATATAAGATTTCTTTATTGTTTAAGATGTCTTCTATAATCCTAATAACGGAATCTTCCAGCCTGTTGACATCTATCTGCTGAGTCGCTTTGAATAAAGAAACCATATCTTTTACCAAATCAATGGTTTCTACCCTAACCTTTTCAGAAATGACGTCTTTACTTTCAATGCCTTCGGACAACTCATCGGCAATATATATTTTTTCAATTCCTCTTTCAACTAATTTTTGTTTATAATAAGGCTTGAAACTGGTATTTCTAGAAAGCAATCTGCTGCCAGTTTCATCAATAATCGTCTTGGCTATAATTTCTCCGCCGTTTAAGCATTCTATTGGGACCAGGCGCATAGTTTGTCCTCCGATCTTTATTAGTAATCCTATTATAAAACAAAAAGAGGACATTTTCCACATATTTAGAAAAAAGAAAATATTACGTTTATGCATATTTACTAGGGAGATTTACAGTGATTTGACAAAAATCTCAGCAAGGGGTACATTAATAGAAAAGAATCAAAGTGGAGGACGAGATTAATGTATAAAGGCAGCATAATTTGCGTAATCTAACTAAGATGAATTTAAGAGTACTAAAGAAGGAGGAGTCTTATGGTTAATAATGCAATGACTGCTGACTTTTTACGTTCTGCTTATGGTGGAGAAAGCATGGCTCATATGCGCTATCTGATTTGGGGTGAGGCAGCAAGAAAAGAGGGATTTCCCAAAATAGGAACTCTTTTTGAAGCTATAGGGTATGCGGAATATGTTCATGCCAATAATCATTTCAATGTATTAAAAGAGCAAAAAGGAGACTATACGGTTCCTGCAGGAGGAGTTTTTGGCATTGGAAGTACCGTAGAAAATCTCCAAGGAGGTATTGATGGGGAGCTCCATGAAGTAGAACAAATGTATCCGGTTTATCTGCAGACTGCAGAATTTCAAGACGAAAAAGGTGCAAAGCGTTCCTTCCACTATGCACTGGAGGCTGAAAAAATTCATGCAAAAATGTTTAAAGAAGCGCAAGAAAGCGCGAGGGCGGGGAAAGATTATGACTTTGAGGCGGTTTATATATGTCCTGTTTGCGGTTATACGGTTTTGGATGAATCGCCGGATGTATGTCCAGTCTGTGGAGCTAAGAAGGAAGTATTTAAAGAATTTAAATAGTTAAAATTGCAGAAGCTGTTGGTAAAAACCAACAGCTTTTTTGGCAATTAAACGATGTTGCAAAATAAAAGAAAATAGTTTAAAATTTAAACATTAATAAAAAATATGGGGAAAAAGGGATTAAATATATAGGAATAGTCGGGAAATGTATGTAAAAATTGTAAAATTTTGAACTTGACCAACAAAAAAACTAGGGTTAAGATTAATTTAGGATATTAAAATAATAAGATATAAGGGGCGGATTCTAATGAAAAAAATTGAAACGAAAATCATACTACTGTCCTTGTTTAATACCTTCGTACTGGTATTATTACTGGGTGCCATATCCCTTTCACTGATTATCGGTACACAAAATGCGTCCTTAGCGGTGATGGAAAAAAGCATGAGAGACAGCTTTGATAATCTGATTTCAACTCAGGTGCAAAATGCTACCAGCATATTACAACAATATAGCGATAAAGTGGATAAAGGAGAAATGACCTTAGAAGAAGCCAAAAAAGCGGCAGCCGATATGATCAGAGAGATACGTTACGGTGAAAACGGCTATTTTTGGATTGACACAACTGAAGGGGTTAATGTAGTATTATACGGAAGCAAGACAGAAGGTACCAATCGTTATGAAGCACAAGACAGCAATGGTACCTATTATATCAAAGAAATACTAAAAAACGGAATGCAGGAAGGCGGCGGTTTTTCAGATTACCACTTCCCAAAAGAGGGGCAGACGGATCCCCTGCCTAAGCGCAGTTATTCATTAGAGTTTAAACCTTTTGGATGGGTTATAGGAACAGGAAACTATACGGACGATATCGATGCGGTAATTAATGCTAAGAAAGTAGAAATGAGAAGCCAAATCAGCAGACAAATTACAATTCTTGGGGTCATGTCCCTTTTAGTTGGAATTATATTTGTGATGGTCTCCGCCTTTGTAGGGAAGAAAATATCAAAGCCAATCAAGGAAGTTTCAAAGATTATCGAACAGATCTCCAAGGGAGATTTAACTGTTGATATGCCAAGCAAATACCAAAAATATAAAGATGAAATAGGCCTTATTTCAAGGTCTCTGCAGCAGATGATCACGACCCTTAGAAGCATGGTTCAAGATATTGTAACTGAATCCAATAAATCTATGGAGGCAGTTTTAGAAGTTGATACAAATATCGATATGCTAAAGGGACAAATAGACGAAGTGGCATCCACAACAGAAGAAATTTCAGCAGGAATGGAAGAAACAGCGGCATCTTCCGAGGAAATGAATGCAACTGCTGTTGAAATTGAAAATGCTGCAAATTCCATTGCGTTAAAGGCACAGGACGGTGCCAGAACCGTTGAAGAAATTCGAGAAAGAGCAAGCACATTAAGGGAAAAAGTTCTATCTTCTCAAGATAATGCGATGAATATCCTGGAAGAAGCAAAACTAGCCCTGGAAAAAGCAATTGAAGAATCAAAATCGGTAGAACAAATCACTGCCTTATCCAATGCGATTCTTCAAATTACTTCTCAAACCAATCTTTTGGCATTAAATGCAGCTATAGAGGCAGCCAGAGCAGGAGAAGCAGGCAGAGGCTTTGCGGTGGTTGCAGGAGAAATTGGGAAACTGGCTGAAAGCTCTGGATCTACAGCACTGGAAATACAGGAAATCATAAAGACAGTTCAAAACTCAGTAAATAATCTGTCTTCAACTTCCAATAAATTAATGGAATTCGTTTCTTCAGATGTAAAAGAAGATTATGGATTGATGCTGGAAGCAACAGATAAATATCAAAATGACGCAGAAAATGTAAGTGATATTATTACAGATTTCAGTGCTACATCGGAGGAATTATTGGCTTCCATACAGAATATGATGAAAGCTATTGAAGAAATTGCTTCAGCGACCAATGAAGGAGCCAGCGGAATTACCAATGTAGCTGAGAATACGGCAATCATTGCAGATAAAGTTACTGGAATAGCAGAACAAGCAGAAGAGGTAAAGATAGGAAAAGAAAAACTTATGAAAGCGGTAGAAAGATTCAAACTTCAATAATCCATTAACTGAATAGTTCATTTAGGTGCCTTTTAAGGTGAAAAGGGAATACGGTTAGAATCCGTAACAGCCCCCGCTACTGTATTTGATGACGAGTCTTTAAAGCCACTCTAGAAGCTCTTTTTCTAGGGGAAGGGAAAGACAAGGATGAATCATAAGTCAGGAGACCTGCCTAAATGAGTGATGTAATAAACTTTCGGAGGGAAAGTCTATTAGAGTCCGTTAACTATGTGATTTTATTGTATAGTTATAAGTGTTCTAGTGGCAGTACGTCTATGATGTACTGCCTTTTTAATTGCATAGGAAATCCTGAGGGGTTTCCTATGCAATTAAGGTTCTTTGTCAACTGGTGTTGGTGAAGAAAATATTAATTAGTTTTACAACTGAATAAACTTAAGTAAAATACAATCTAGGGCTTAGGAGCATTAT
>JGI24712J26585_10000445_pt1 | contig 35742 bp, 37 predicted proteins | sample BioPla3DNA2_FD_26585 | JGI IMG/M metagenome (IMG submission 26585)
TGTCTTATTATTTAACAACCAAAAACAGCCAATAAATATAATTATTATTGTTATTAATAAAATTCTTCCATTTTTTCTTTTTCTTCTTTTTTTACTCATGACTACCCTTCTTATCTTTCAATAAATCATAAACTATAATTGAATTTGAAACTTCTAAAAGTTTTTCAACATTTTCTCTTCTTATTTTAATATAATTATCATCAATTATACTATTATTATTAATTTTAAACATACCTGTTGAATTATTATAATATAAAACTTTTGTTAAAAAATTACCGTTTGGAAAAGGAATTACATTATTATTTTTAATACTAAATATATCATGTCCTAAAGCATATTCGTTTTTCAATCCTAACATATTTAAAAGTGTTGGTTGAAGATCTATCATTCCCATGTAGTATTTTACTTCACCCTTTAACTTTTTTCGAAGATTTTGATTTTTAGTCCAAAATATTAATGGTGTTTTTTTATTTAATTCATGACTAAATTGGTCATATCCTGAATGTCTAATATCATTATCATCATAAATGCTACCTGTTTCATGATTATAATTATATAAATAATTCATTTCTTTTCTTGATAATTTTGAATCATGATCGCCATAAAATACAAATAAAGTATCGTTAAAATATTCAGAATCATTAATGTATTTTATAAAATCTCCTAAAGCTGTATCTGCATAATGAGCACTTCTTATAAAATTTCCTACTGCTGTATTATCTAAATAATTACTATAACGAATTTCTTTTTCACCATTATTTTTTATAATTTCATATCTTGTTGTCAAATCAAAATAACCATATTTGTCTTTAAAAGTAAATGGCGAATGATTAGACAAAGTAATAATAGTTCCCATATAATTAGTATTATTTTGTTCAATTTCTTCTAGTTTTTCTACAGATTGTTTAAAAAACAGCCTATCATTAATTCCAAGATTAATCACATCATCATCAGTAAAAACATATTGATCTCGAAAGATTAGTTCTTTATATCCTAAAAATGGATGAGCTTTGTTTCGGTTCCACATTGATGAATAATTGCCGTGCATACTAAACGTATGATAATTATGTTCTGATAATATTTTAGGTAAAGTAATATAATTGCGATTATAATAACCAACAAATACTGTCCCTGATAGTGCTGGCATTAAACTTGTTAATGAAGTAAATTCGGTATCTGCAGATGTTCCTGTGGACACCTCAGGATAAAAGTTTGAAAAAAACATTCCTTCATCTATTATTTTGTTTAAGTTAGGCATAGCTTGTTCATTTTCAAATTCTAAATCAAGCAAAAAGTTTTGAATGCTTTCCATATGAACATATACAATATTTTTGCCTTCGAGTATTTTGGTGTATTTATTTTTATTAGTATATTTATTTCTTTCTTCACTACTAAAATAATCGTCAAATTGTTTTTTAGCATCTTCATAGCCAAACAAGCTACTAAACCTAGGTCTTAAAGATTGAATTAAATCATTTCCTTGATATAAAAGAATCCCGAATCTCTTGACAATATACTCTCTGTTCCATAATTTAGTAAGTCTAGAATAATCTTTTTTAGTCGCAAAAGAAAATGTAAGTATTATTAAAAGAAATCCAATTTCAAAAGTATGAAGCGCCATCTTTTTGCTCTTCTCTATTTTCTCTATAAGATTATAATATGCAGATGAAAGAAGTTTTTTATGTATAAAATAAAAGATAATTGGATTAATTGCATATATTAAATAACTAATTCTTAATTTTTCCCATACGGATCCGCCAACAGTTTCTACTTGAGCTAGAGATGCTAAATCACCAAAAGATGCAAAAGAAGTAAAAAACACATAATAAACAGCATTTACAATTTCGGTTAAAGAAAAAATACACATTAAAGTAAACCAGTATTTAAACTGATTTTTGCTTTTAATAAAATATCCTAAAGAACCAAATATAAGAATTATTCCTAAATCTGCAAATAAAGGTAAAGGGCTTTTATATGATGATAGTATATTAATACGCAAAAAAACAGTCCCAATAATCGATAAAATTACATAAGATAAAAATAATCTATTGGTTAATATATATTCAATTATTTTTTTATATATACTACTTAAGCTTTTTTTCATTGAATTCCTTCTTATCTAGATAATTATATCAATATGGGCGCTTTTTATCAATTAATGTTGCATAAAATGTTGGTTATATGATATTATATTTACACGCAGGTGTAGTACAGCGGTTAGTATGCGGCCTTGCCAAGGCTGAGACGGGAGTTCGATTCTCCTCACTTGCTCCAGTGACGTTTCTGTTCGAACTTTTATGTTTGAACTTAACATATAATCAATCCGTTTGGATTGATTTTTTTGTGTTCCGAACTCCCGTAGAGCTTGGAAGTACATAGAAATCATCCTAAAGAAAGGATGGTGTTAATTATGATAAAGTTTACTACACATGAGTTAGAAATGGAAAAAAGTTTGAAACAACGTATTGAGTTTATTTGTGAGTTCTGTCACGTTACTCCTACCATTACTAATGGAAGTATCAAAAGAATTAACAATACAAACTTAAACTACATTGAGCCTCATAAAATCGTTGTAAATGATACTACTTTTCTAGCCTTTAACTATTCAACTGATATTTATATAGGTAATCTAAATAAAAAGATTAAACTTGTAGAATTAGAAGATTACATAAAAAGCAGATGAAAAATTATTCACTTTTTATCTGCTTAATAAACTCATCTTTTAAATCACTTATTTCAGTACAAATTTTAGTTTCAACATCTGTTAATTTTTTATCTTTAGATATTTTTGATAGTTCTCCATGTATTTTATTTAAAGTATTATTTAATTCACCTAATTCAGAAGTATATAAAGTAAAGTATGAATAATCATCAAATTTAATATTGTTTGCTCCTTTATATCTAAATTTTTTTAATGGTTTAGAAAAAGTGAATTTCAATTTACATTCCTTATTTTCAAAGTCATTAATTATATTAAATATATTAGTTTCAAAGTTTATAATCCATTTTTGACCTGGTGCCAGATATATTTTTGTTTCTTTCATACTTAATAATTTTTTTGCTAATCTTTTATCAAGCTCTAATAAAAATTCTTCATTAAAAATTAGTGATTTTAATTCAGCAGCAACATTTCCGTAGTTGTGGATTACTATGCAAGCTAAACTGCTTCTAATCAATTCAAAATTAACAGTAATTTTTGGTTTTTGACTACTAATTTTCTCCCAAATTAAACTTAAAACAGGAATAACTAAAAGAATTGTGCAAAAAGTTTCTATAAAAGTTGAATTTTCTGATATGAAATCTATAATATTTTTCATTATAAATACCTCCTTGAGGTAATATTATACTACAAAACACTAATATTTACATTGTACAAAAAATAAATTAATGAAAGTAGAAGATTATATCAAGAATATGGCTTAGTTATTATTATTATTATTATTCAACGAGCAGATATTGACTTTTTCTCTTAAAAACTTTATTATATTAAGCAAAACAAGGGGTTATTTACCTGCCAAATCTTTTTAATGGGGGTTATTGATTTGGAAGTACACAATTTATTAATAGCAAAGTTAAAGAGATAAAGGTAGTAGATATTTCTAGGACTTTTATCTCTTTTTTTAGAAAGGATGGGTGTTATGAGTGAATTAGAAATGATTATACAAAAATATTTATCTAAAGATGGAACTGCAATTACATATTCAGATTTTGAACAGCAGGAAGTTAATAAGTTATTCCACTATATGGGTATATATGAACGACCAGATATTTTATCCATATATGATAATAAAATAGTGGCTATTGAACATTTTGAATTTGACAGCTATAAGAACACAAGAAAAAAAGGTAGTGATTTTAAAATTCAAGAAAGTTTTATTGAAAGAAAAATGCAAAATAAAATCAATTCTGAATTAAAAACAAAATCAGAAATTGTTGTCCATGATGAAATAAAAAACACAAGTAATTTACAACAATACTACGATAATTTTAAAAAGGTATTTTTATCTCATATTGATAATATACCAGAATATAGAGAACACATTAAACAAGATTTTGGAAAAGAAAAAAATATAGAGTTTTGGTTTTTTGCCGAAGATGTATCTCCACTTGGAAGTTATTATATAAAAAAGGAAAACCCAACACCAAGATTATTATTACCATTTTCAAAAGAAATAATAGACATTTTAAGAAAACACAAAGAAATTAAAGGTATGATATTTGGAATATATGCCATGAATGAATACAAACTGGTATTAATGTATAATGATGATAAAACATTAAATAACCTAGAAAAAAATGAATACTTTAAAGTTAATAATGAAGAATTTATGAGTTTCACTCCTCAAACAACTGGTTTTGCAATAAAAATACCAAAAGATAAAATGGAGGTTGAAACCAATTAATGAATAATGAAAAAAAATTATGTGGACTTTATATGAGAGTTAGTACAGAAGATCAAGCACGTGAGGGCTTTAGTCTTCCAGAACAAAGAGAACGATTAGAACAATTTTGTAAGTTCAAAAATTATGAAATAGTAGATTATTATGAGGATGCTGGAATAAGTGCCAAAACAGGCAATTTAAGACCTGAATTTGAAAGATTAAAAGAAGATATTAAGAGTAAAAAAATTAATACTATCGTGGCTTTAAAACTAGATAGAATAACAAGAAGTATCTTTGACTGGGAAAAGTTAATGACCTTTTTAGAAGAAAATGATGCCTACCTAGACTGTGCTAATGATGAAATAAATACAACTAATGCTAATGGTAAAATGATTTCAAGACTATTAATGAGTGTTAGCCAAAATGAAATTGAAAGAACAAGTGAAAGAACAAAAATCGGTTTAGCAGGAGCAATTAAACAAGGACATATTCCAAGTCAAGCACCACTAGGTTATAAACACGAAGATAAGAAATTAGTAATAGACTACTCTACTAAAGATATTGTTAAAAGAATATTTAATCTATATTATGAGGGAAACTCTTATCAAAACATATCTAACATTTTAAATGAAGAAAAAGTTTTAGGGAAAACAAATTGGCGAGATTCTTCTATTACTGCCATACTTGAAAATGAAGTTTATAAAGGCGATTACGTTCATGGTAAAAGAACAAAGCACCCTACTTATTATCAAGATGTTGTAGAACCTATTGTATCAAAAGAATTATGGGAAGAATGCCAAGTACAAAAGAAAAAGAACTCACGAAGTTATCAAAGAACTTTAACTTATCTATTTTTACAGAAACTTACCTGTCCTAAATGTGGTCGCCTAATGGGTGGTAAAGCAACAAAAAAGAAAAATGGAAATGTTTATTATTACTATTATTGTAGCGACTGCAAAATCAATTTAAAAGAAAATGTGATTAGTGAATATTTTGATAATTTCGTTCAAGAGTTAGTAGAATATGATAGTGTTGTCAATCAGTTCTTCTTACCAATGATAAAGCAAAAGTTTGATGAACCAAAAGAACAACTAGAAAAAGAATTGTTGAAACAAAACAATAAACTAGAAAGAATTAGAAAAGCATATATTGAGGGTGCATTTGATTTAGATGTCTATAATGAAGAAAAAAAAATTGTTGAAACTGCTATTGATAAATTAAATGCCGAACTAGAAGATACCGAAAATTGTGAAAACTTTAATTTTACCCCACAAGACATTTTACTAAAACGTGATATTGATTATATTAATAGAGTTAAATTAGCAAGTGAATATAAAGCAAGAACAAAAACATGGAAAGATTATACTAGAGAAGAAAAATCTGATTTAATTATGAGATATGTAGATGAAATAAAATTAAAACAACAACATGATTTTATCTATGTAGATGAAATATTATTTAGAGAAAGTATTTGTAAACCTTGTAATGAATTATTTGATAAAGGTTATATTGATGTTAAAACACCTGCTATATTTGGTAATTTAGTTGGAGAGTTAAGATTTAGTAATTACCTACCTGAAGAAGAAGTTGGAAAACATATTATGAGATTAAGACAATACTATGATGTCGGTTTTGAAGAAGCAATTTACTATGTAGAAGATAGAGTTTTCTATTTTGATTTTATGAAAGATGACAGAGCCATAATTAGAGTATTCCCACTAGAAGATTATTGCAAGATAGATCCTGATATAAAACTGAAAGAACAACGATATGGAATTATTTATATAAGAGGTAAAGATGAGTTTCAAATGCAAGATATAAACTCTGCATTTGATTATATACCTGATGAAAGTAATACTAGTGTAATTTATATGAAAGACCCTGTTCCTATTGAAATTGGAGTAAAGCCTGTAAATATGGAAGCACTAAACAATGATACTTCTAGTCAAGAGTAAGTTTACTTACTTGTGAAACCCTTGACTAGAAATAATAATATAAAAATGGAAAAAGTTTAAAACAAAAAAGTTTACTTTTCTTGTTTTGAACTTATCTACAATAAGGATTTTTTGCTAACTTTTTTCTAAAAAAAGTTATAACAAACGTGGCACGTTTTGTTGAACTTAGTTCAATGAAAGTGGCGATAGTTTGTTAAAAAGACTTATCTTCATTTTGTTTTATTACGAAGTTTTAAAACATTATGAAGTAAGTCGAAAAGGGTTCTAGGGAAGCCCTAGCCCACAGGTTATTTTGATGCTTGCGTCAAAATACCTAGGGGGTTAAATATTTTGTCAGAGCCAAAATATATCTATAAAAGGAGTGTGATTTTATATATGGACTTTGAGTATAAAAAAGAATTTTATAATTTGAAATATGGCAAATGTTATCTTACCCGTGAGAAAGAAAACTTGTATCTTATCTATGCTGATAAATGCTTTAATCACTATATTGTATGTTCTTATATTGAGCCAAATTCAAATGCGATGATGAACTAAGAGTTCTTTCCTACTTTAGAAGAAGCAAGAAAATATTTTGATGAAAAATAAAAATTAAGGGGGTTGAAAATATGAGTGAATTATCTTATTCACTACATCTTGGTAGTGATAAAAACAGAAAACCATCATCAAGAAATATGGCTAAAAATAATGCTTCTGGCTCGACCTCTTTATCTAACAATGCAATTCAAAATGCAAGAGGCTTATCAAGAGTTGATAAACATAATTACCGTAAATATGATAATAATACAGAACTAATTGAAATAATAAGAGGTACTTCTTCTCTTTATGATGATGTCAAAAAACTTTATGAGGAAGAATTTAAAGAGGCAGTAGATGAATATAATTCTAGGCAAACAAGAGATGATAGAAAGATTATTGATTATTTCAAAAAGATAAGTGATAACTCTAAAAATGACCTTGCTTGCGAAATTATTATCGAACTTGGAGATAAAAAATATTGGGATACGAAAGATGATAAATTCAAACATAAAATGACTAATGTTTTTAAAGAACAAGTTAGCGATTTAGAGGAGCAACTACCAAACTTTAAAATAGCCAGTGCAATTATTCACTATGATGAAACTAGTCCACATCTTCATATTGTTGGTGTACCCATAAAATATAAAAATAAAAACGGTATGAAAAAACAAGTTGGTAAAGGAGATGTTTTCACAAGAGATAGCCTACGCAGATTACAAGATAAAATGAGAACTTTATGTATTGCTAGTTTCAATAAAGAATATGGTTTAAATGATATTTTGAAAAAGAAAGAAAAAGGCAGAAACAAAGATATAAATGTCAAAGACATGGGAAATTATCAAGTCATGAAAGACCAAATGGAAAAAGATAAAAAAGCACTAGAAATAGCCAGTAAAAAATCTAATGAACTTGATAAAAGCACTACTGATATTAAAGACACAGTCAATAATCTAAAAAAAGCACCGATAATAAAAAATACCTATACTATTTCCGAAGATGATAAAAATAAAATTTTAGAATATATTGATAAAGTTGATAAAACAAATTCTGATTTTAAACGAACTGAAAAACTATCAGTTACCCTAAATAATGTTGATACTGAACTAGAAGAAAATAGACAAAAAATTAAAATACTAACCGAAAACAATGAGGCATTATCTCTTAAAGTAGATACTTTATTTAAAAACATTGATAATAAAAACAAAGAAATTAAAGAATTGAAAAAAGATAATAAACATCTTGAAGAACTATTAAATCATTTTAAAGATTTATTTAATAGATTAATCAACTTTATCAAACATAAAATACTTGGAAAAGACAAAGAGCGTGAAGATTACTGGGAATTTTCAAAAGACTTATATGAGCATGGAATATTTAGTGAAAAAACCATTACCGACATAAAAGAAGATTATAACTGGAGCAAAGAATATGATAAAGACAAAAGAAAAGATGACTACGAAATTGGTATGTAATCATCTTTTTTTAATTAAATTTGTTATTAATTCTTTATATGACGACAAAATTATTATATCCTTATTATCATCTATTATGTCATTTTCAAATAAAGTTGTAATTCTTTGAGATTTATTTTTAATGATAATTTTATTTTTTATACCCTTAATTTTACACGCATTATTAATTTTACTAATACAATCTTCTAAAGACTCATCAACTTTCTGAAATTTGATTGCAATCACTTCATCACTATCATTGGATGGTATTATTGCATCCATACCAGAATTTCTTTGTACTGGTAAACCCTCAAATAAATCTATGATGTATTGTTCTTCTTTTGTTTTATTATTATATTTTTCAATACCTTCTTCTAACAATTTAGAATCTGTTTTTACAATATTTCCAGATAATCTTTCCTTACACAAATTAATTGCATCATCCGAAATATCAAAACCAATATATTTTCTTTTAAGTAGTTTTGCAGCCGCCAAAGTTGTTCCGCTACCACAAAAAGGATCAAGAATCACATCGCCTTCATCAGAACCTATCTTAATTATTTGTTCTAATAAAAGAATAGGTTTTTGTGTAGGATAACCATTACGTTCCTTTGCTTTTGGATTCAGATAAGGAATATCCCAAACATCTGATAAAGGAACACCTTTTTTATCATAATTATTTACTATATTACCATCTTTATCAGTTTGATATACAGTTATTCCATCGCTATCTTTAACTCTATTTTGTAAAATCTGATCAAGATTTGTGGTTAAAGAATAATTTGTATATAATGTATTAAATTTGTAATTCGATGTCTTGCTATAAAAATATATATTTTGATGTGAATTTAATAATCCCTTCTTGGAATTAGACCACCTCTTATATGTCCATATTATTTCACTTCGAAAATTATTTATTCCAAATACTTCATCCATTACTATTTTAAGATAATGACATGCGTTTCTATCACAATGTAAGAATATATTTCCTGTTTTTTTTAATACTCTTCTACATTCTACAAGCCTATCCTTTATATAGCTCAAATATTCATCAAGACTATCCCAAGAATCTTCAAACTCATATTTTTTTACTTCGTCTTTCTTCTTTTTAGATAAAGTCTGCTTCTTTTGTGTATAAAAAGGTGGATCCAAATATATTAAATCTATGGAATTGTCTTTAATATTTTTTAATTCTAATAAACAATCTCCCTTAATTAATGTATCCATTTTCAACCTCGATTGCTAATTCTTCAAGAATTTGTTCTAGATCAATTGCAGTTTGTGTTTTAACATATTCCCATGCACTATCACCATAGTAATACTCGCCACCAATTCCATGATATAAAGTTTCTAAAGTTTTTTGAATATTAATTGCTTGAGTCCTATTGGGATAATAAAACATAATCCTTATTGGCTGATAACCAGCCTGCTTAATGACTTTTATTCTAGTGTGTTCTTTTGTAATGTGATCTCCATCAGTAGTTGCATCTCTCCATTTTATTTCACAAGCTTTGTTGTTTACTAAACAATCAATTTCAAAACGTTTAGGTCTAACTCCTATTGTATTTTCAATCATAACTTTTTCTTGAGTGTCAGGGAAGGCTTTTTTAAAACATATAATTGTTGCCGCTTCTAAAAAACTACCAGCATACTTATATAAAAAACGCCCTTTATTCTGATAAACATCAATATTAACCCCTTCATCCATCGGAATACCTAATACTCTATATATAAGAAAATGTGAATTATCATCTTTTGCCATTTCTGTAATTCTTTCATCAATTCTCAAATTTAATTCTTCCCGATATTTTTTGGCTAAAGCCCGAATTTCAGTTTTTACTTCGTCTTGCATTTTATTACCTCCTTAAAGATTCGTAACACATCTATTATATCATTTTCCATCACTAAAATCTAATTCATTTAGTTCATTTTTAATGCTTTCAAACAAATTAATAATATCATTATAATATTCTTTTATTTTTTCGTCTTGTAAATTATCTATATCACTTTTTATTTCGTAACTATTGTCTTTTTTGAAATTAAACACATCATAAACATCCTGTGCATTCAACATTTTACTTTGATAATCAATAATAAATTCCTTATTTAATTTATTATTTTTTATAGTTATATTATTGTCTTTATCAATACTTAAATTAATAATTATCTTTTCCATAAGCCTTTAATCTCCTTTCAATTGCATCATAACCACCATCTAGGTTTTCTTTTACCAAGTCCAATATTGAGTAATCATCATTTTCATATTCTAAAGCACCATTTTTAACTTCAATTATGTTATTCGTTTTAGTAAGATGAATAACATTATCTACATCTAAATTTACAACTAATAATGGATTATGAGTTATTAAAATAACTTGTTTTTCATCTTTTATAGAATTTAAGTAACTATTTAAATATGTCTTTATTCTATTTGGATTTATATCATCTTCGGGTTGATCTATTATTAAAACATTATATTCTTCATCAACTTCTTGAATTGTAAATTTATAATATACAAGTGATATTTCGCCAGGTGTATTTCCAATATCAGAATTTGATGCTATTTCAGATATAGTAGTAGTTTCTTTGGAATACTCATTTATAAAGCCATCCAGTTTTACTCTTTTAAATTCTTCCAATTGTGTATAACTATAATTTGATAAAGCATTTGAAAATTCATCTTTAGTTTTTATTTTTTTTATTGTATCTTCATTTTTATAATCTTTATTAAAACAATAATCATAAAATTCATCTTTTAAATCAAGTTGATTATATTTGGCAGTTTTACAAAAGTTATATCCTTTATATTCCTTAATAGAAAAACCGTCCAATTTTTTTGGAAATGCAGGAAAATCGTTTTTGACTTGTTGACTTTTTATACAAGCAATAATTACTTTCTTAAACTTATCATATAATCCAACTATTTTGGTTCTATTAATTTCATCGGAGGTTCTTTTGCCATCTAAATCTGCCTTCAAATCTAACATTTTATTCTTTATAATACTTTTAACTTTATTATTCTGTTTCTTTAGATTATAAATATCAATAATAACTTTTTGGGATTCGACTAATTTATTCAATGCATCTTGCAATTTTGTGTTTACCTTTTTATTAGTATAATATTCTATATTATCTTCAATTTCTAATTTCAATGTATTTATAATTTTACTTAATTCATCTATCCTATTCTTATCAATATTTACATCATCTAATTCAATATCAGTTTTAATTACTGGATGATAAAAATTTTTATCAATCGGAATAATTTCTAAATTTGTTTTTGATAAATTATTAAGTAATTCATTTCTAATAATATTTCCATTGATATATGAACAAATATTATCAAAATACTTTTTTATTTGAACCGAAAAAACATCTTTTGTACTTATGTCCTCAAAATAAACTTTATTATTATCATCAAATAAATTACCATTTCTTACTTGCTCAATAATTTTTCCCTGTTTTATATAATTAATTTCATTTTTTTGAAAGGAAGAATCATTATACTCTATCGAGATATCATTTTTTTCTATCAATTTTTTATAATACTTTTCTACATTAGTTGCCAAAACATCAGCTAGTAAAGATTTTCCAGAACCATTATCTCCAATAATAGCGTTAATACCATTTGAAAGTGGATATTTAATACCATTTATAGAAATATTCTTAATATAATGTTTATTATCATTTGTATTTCTATTAACTCTCGTTTCAAAAGAAGTTATTGACATTAACAAACCCTTGAATGTTGGCAAACATTTAAATTTTGTAAAGTCTCTTTGTATTTTCTTTGTATTTTTATCATGATATGGATAATAATCCCATTCATGACAATCGCTTCCAGTTATGATAGGAAATGATAATCCAATGTCTCTCAAACTACTTTTAACAATACCTTCAACCCTTGGATAATTATATTCTAAACTGTCAATAAATCCTACTTTTATAAATTCAGAAGGATTTGCTGTAGCATTTGAAAGGCTATCTGTATTTCCTAAATTATTATCTAATCCCTGCCTTTGATGAACAATTAAAATAACATTTATTCCAATCATTCTTAAAACTTTTTCAAATTCCTCTAAAGAATAATACTCATTAGGCTTTGAAATTTTTTTAATCGCAAACATTTTCTCTTCTATTTTGCTTACCTTATCATTGTCAGAATCGTCAAATATTGCAATAATATGACATTTAGGTTTACCAATTTCTAGTTCAACATCAAATTCAATACCAGGTAAATTGTGCTTTAACGAGCCATCATTATCATTTATCTTATTTTTGAGTGCATCATATAATTCATAATTAAATCTATTATGATCAGTAATAGCACATAATGATATTTTATTTTCGTTAAGCTTTGTTATAAGTGTATCTAAATTTTCTATAGTAGATTCTTTTACAATATCTCCATCTTTATAAGCGCTAAAACAAGAATGAATATGAAGATCAATATTTATAATTTCATTTAGCATAAATATATCCTCCCTCATATAAAAAAGAACATCATAATGATATTCAGATACTATAAGTATAACATAATTCAACATGAGAATCAGTAAAGGTGATAAATTCTTTGAAAAAATGTTTCATAAATACAAAAATTATGATATATTATTAGCAACGGAAGATTATATGTATTCTTTCGTTATTGGAAAAGAGTTGTAGATAACTACGACACTCGCTCCAAATAAAATTAAGCCTTGTATTTACAAGGTTTTTATTTTTTGTTAATAATATTTTAATTTTTTTGGTAGGTTGGTAGGCTTTTTAAAAAATAGGTTATAATGTTATATAGAGATAATATTTGTGTTAGAAAATGAAAACATTGAATTTAAAGAAAATTATAGTGAAAGCATTTATAAAGATAATATAGCTTTTTTAAATTCAAAAGGCGGAACAATATATATTGATTATAATGATAAATCAGTATTAATTGGATTAGATAAAGCGTGCTCCAAATAAAAGGAAAACTTGTTAAAAAGAGGGGGTAAAATAAATGTGATATAATCTTATTGAGGCATAATATGATTAATGAAATAAAACCAATAACAATTGAAGATAATGAAGAGTTTTTAAGACAAATATCAATTCAAGTTGATATTAAAAATGATCCTAATTTATTAAATAATATAAAATCATTAGAACAATTTTGTTTAAACAATGAAGTTATGGCTATGGCTGCAGTTCAAATAGGCATTCCCAAAAGACTTATTTATTTAAAAAATACTAATTTAGAGATAATTAATCGTTCTCAAACCAATTCTGAAACAGAAAAAGATAAAAAATATAATGAGGCGCGTGTATTAATTAATCCAAAAATTATTAAAAGAGAAGGACTAACAGAATATTGGGAAGCATGTTGTAGTGGTTTAAAAAATTGTGGTAAAGTTTTAAGACCATATGTTATTGATATAGAATATTTTGATGTTATGGGTAATAAATATAATGAGAGATTTGAAGGTTTTGAATCAACTGTTTTATCACATGAAATGGATCATTTAGAAGGTGTTTTACATATGGATATTGCAGAAAAAGTAATAGAATTATCTGTAGAAGAAAGAAAAAAATTACGTCAAAAAGAAGGTTATTTGATTCATTCAAAAAGTGGAAATTATGAAACTTTAAAGGAAAACAAAAAGAAGCTTTTAAAAATGAAAAAGCTTAAGAAAAAATATAAACGCTAGATAATATGCTAAAAGCAATTTTCTAAAAATTATTATAATAGCGAAGGTTTTCCCACTAATGCTTATAATTTTTAGGGCATTTTTTATTTATATTAATTCGATAATCTTTCTTAATACATTACCATATTTTCCAATAGCTGTTTCACCACTATTCACTAAAAAATCTTGTATTTTAAAATCTTTTTTTTCTAAAACATTTTGATTCTCAACCACTCTAAGTAATACCCCATTAATAACATCTTTTTTATGATTAAATAAATCTAAAGCATCATTAACATTTACTTTTACAATACCCTTCAATTCATCTAAATTTAAATTAAAATCTTCACTAGACCCTTTGTATTCACAAACATATACATTAGCAAAAGCTCTATCTTTAAAATATGTCCCATCTTCTTTTAATTTATCCATAACAAATTTATTTATTTCAACTAAATTCGCACTTTCATAATCTACATTTACACCTATTTCTTCCAAAACTTCTCTTCCAAAAGCTTCCTTTATTGTTTCCCCAGCATCTACATGACCTGATGCCGTAGTATAAAGAGTTCCCTCGTCTTTTCTTAATTGAAAATACACATTGCCTTTTTTATCATATAACCAGCAATGGACTGTTTTATGCCATAAAGCGTTTTGATGAACAATGCTTCTTTTTTCTTTTCCTAAATAATTTTCATTTTCATCATATATATCTAAATATTCCATTTTTTATCTCCTCTTATTATAATTCAATCATTAATTAATATTTGTTCTTAATCCTTTGTATTTCTTCTTTATACTTATCCTTTAATAAATAATCTTTAAAAGAATATTTTTCCATATAATGCTCTTTTAATGACTCTTTTTTCTTATCTAACATTATTATTTTTACTATATCTTCTATATTTAATTCATCTATTTCTTTTATTAATGTTATTATCGTTTCTTCGATCAACTCATCATCAAGTAATAATAAATTATATTTATCTCCTTTTTTCAACCTTAAAATACAATCTTCTCCATGCATTATCGAAGTTACATCATAATTATTTCTCTTCAATTCATTTGCAATCTTAATTAATTCTTGATAATCATCATTTACTAATAAAACCCTCTTTTTATTAGATAATTTGTTTGAAATTAAATCAAGTTTTTTACTTGTTTCATCCTCTTTGATCAATTGATTTAATACAACTTTAAATATTGTTCCTTTTTCATCCGATGTTATTAATAATGTCCCATCTAATATATCTACTAATTTCTTAATAAGTTTTAAATCAAAATCTAATTCACTCAACTCTTTTATTTTGTTATTATCCACTTCTATATTACTACTTAAAATTTCATTTATTTCAAATAAAGTTAATTTTCTCATTGAGCTTTGCACCGTTATTACCAACCTACAAACATCATATTTTACTATTGAATAAATATCTAAATCAATCACACCTTGGTTAGCATTTTTATAATCATTTAAAATCAAAGAACAAATTATTTGTTTTATTCTTGATGCATCTCCAAAAAGTATGTTTGGAATAATGTCGCTAACACTATATTTAAAATCTATATTTGAGCCAATTTTATTTTTTATAATATATACTATCTGATTATATAACTTATACACATCATATGTAGTATCAAAAACTTTTATTCTTCCCTTATCCATGCGAGATATATTTAAAACATCATTTACATTATTTAATAAGTCTTTTGAGGTTACTAAAATATTAACTGCATTTAAATTTTTTTCTTCGACTATATTTGTATTTAAAATATTATCACTATAATGCTTTATTTTCTTCACTGGATTTTTCACGTCTTCAGTTATTTTGAATAATAAATTTGTTCTCGCTTCAATATTCTCCTCGGTTAGTTTCTTATTTCGCGTATATTCTTCAAGAATTTTTAAATCTGGGTTTTCTATAGTGAAATACATTAAGATTACACCAATAGCATTAGAAGGAACTATAAACATAAATTCGTGCTTAAAATATTGTAAAACACTTGCACTAATTCCCAAAATCGTGCAGACAATTAAAGGAATAAATTTTTTATTTTTTAATTTTTTAAAATTTTTAAAAGAGTTTATTCCAATAATTATAAAACCAACAATTCCAAATATATATTGAGCATATGAACCAATTCCAGGAGGATAAAAATACGATTCTGTTATCTCTAAGTTAAATGGTAAAAGTAACGATAGTAAAAAAAACAAACCATAAATAATTATTAAAAAAATATTTTTTCGCTTCTTTAAATTTTTTTCTTTTAATAAAAACAAATTATAAGAAACAAATAAGTACATCCATAATACATAATAAATATATAATGACTTTACTAATGGTTTTAATAAAAAAGAAAATTGTGGCCTAAGATATAACACTACAATATAAATGAATATCACGATTGATAAACCTAAATCTGTAAGAAGAACTAAACAAACAAATATTGTGTTTTCATATTTAGAAATTCTTTTTTTAGAGAAAAAATTAATAATAATTATAAATAATATAATTGAAAAAGAAATACAAACGCCTACATTTAATAGCATCACACTTCCATCACCTCTAATATTATAACATAAATTAGAAATTTTTTCGCCTTTTTTAAATTGCTTTTCTTATTCTTGAGACGCCGAGATTTTTTTGAATAATCTCTCCATCAGGACTAAAATTATATTCAATAAAATGACCATTCCTATCAAATGCCAAATATCCTTCATAATCATTTGCCAACAATTTATAATTTCTTTTCCCTGTTACTTCACTTAATTCAAACTCGTTATATATTTTAATCGCAAATAAGTGATATTTATCAATTAAATATTTTATAACTTCTGCCTCTTTTCCAATAAATTCTTTTTTTAAAACTACTTGTCCAACAACATAGTTATTTCCTTCAAAATCTTTAAAAGCGTTTATTTCCCATTCGATAACTGGATCGTCAGCAGCAAGTGAACGTTCTATATCAAATAAATAAATTGTTTCACCATCTTGATTTATAATACTATCACTAGCTCTTCCAAGCATACTGTAAGAACCGTTTTTATTTTTAACTCCAATATCTCCTGTTATTCCCCATCTAATTCCATCTTCATAAATCCATCTTTTAGCAGTTGCTTCTTCATTATTTAAATATCGATGAGCTGCTGCTGGGCTACTTGCAAGTATAAAACCTCTTTCTCCGTCTAGAACTTTATTTCCATATTTATCTACTATTTTAATAAAAATGCCTGGCAATGGATGCCCAGTTTCATCAGTTTTTGTAGTTTCATCTAAAAAATAACTATATAACGTTCCCATTCCATCCTCTGTCGTTCCACCTCCTTGTGAAAACCTTACATTACAGCCATTCATCTTTAACCACTCATCTATTAAAACAATATTACTATTAGTTGGTGGTTCTCCACCGGAAGTTGGACGAGTAACATGCTTAAAAGCATCTGGTGCAATCTGACCCTGAGCAACACCAGCCAAATAAAAACTTGATGGTGCAACAGCCCAATTGCACTTGGATTCGCTCAAGTCTTTGCCAAATGTATCTTTACAATATATTGGATGTGGAACCAAAGTCTTCCCTTTTGCAAATTGTAAATACCCACAATATCTTTCCCCTGTTGCATATGTCAATGGAATAACTTGGAAAAATCTTTCACCAACATAATCCTTTGTATCAATACCCTTGTGTACTTCTATTAACGCATTTGCAGCTTGTTCTTTAAAAACCACACACTTTGGCATACCAGTAGTCCCACTGGTATATGAATAACTAACATCTCTATCAATATCAATAGGGCCGAAAAACAATTCGTCTTTACAATTTGCTCCTACTGAAATTACTTCAGACATTCTTATGAAATTTATATTACGCATTTTCGATATTTTTTTCTTACATTCTAATTGAGCTTTATAATCACAAAATACTTCTTGAATTTTAGAAGGTAAATGCGTTAAGTCATCAAACCTATTTTTTTGATTATCTGGCAAATAATCCTTAAGATTTGTAATAATCACATTTTTTATTCCTGATGTTTCTAAATAATCAACTACAAAGGGTAAATAAGCATCTAAAATTATTAGTGTCTTAGAACCTTTATCTACAGTATACGTTTTAAAATCATTTCGTAAAAATAAAAAATTCGGACTATTTTGTATTCTTCCAAGTTTATTAATTGCCAATAACAAAATATTATTTTCAACAGTAACAGGCAAACACATTGTTATAACATCATCATTTTCAATACCAATTGATTTTAAACCATTAACGTAATTTTTTACAACACTAGGCAACTCTCCATATGTGATAATATTACCAAAATAATCAATCGCTGGAATATTAGGAATGTTTTTCGTCCAAGACATTATATTATCAAAGACACTCATATTGTAAATATCAATGCCGTTTTCTATCCGCACAACTTTAGCCCAAGATGGTAATTCCCTTGGTAACAAGTAAGTTGGTATTCTATTATTGCTCATTTTGATATTCCCCCTTTGAAAAAGGCCTTGTAAATAAATTCATAATAACAGTATATCATAGATTCTCTATTTTCTTCAAATATATATAGACTAAAACTGTTACTTATCGGCAATTAAACATCAATTAACTTCTACATGTTATTGTTTCATCTACTTACTTTACTTTCTTTTTAAACGAAATAATATTTATCTCATTAACTCTTTTTATTAGTATTCACACTAATTGGAAGACTGATATTACCATTTACATCCTTAATCCAAATATAATATCTTTTATATTTATAGATAGCTATTTCTGCCGCATTATCTACTATTTTTTTCCAACAAATATTATTAATGCTCGGATTAGTTTTTGTTGATTTTACACAATATTCAAGTGCATTACCAGAAGTATCCACTTTTAATTTACCATCTTCAATAATGATTGCCTCTATTTTAGCGTCAACCTCATCACCCAGTTTAACATAATAAGAATTACTTTCATTTTTTTCTCTTACGATATTAACTGCTGCTACTAAAGAAAAAACAAAAACTATGATTATTCCTATAAATATTGTTAAAGAAGTTATTTTATTTTTTTTCATCTTTTACCTCCGTATAATCTTTAAATAACTTAACATATATTGGTTTGGTTAATTCTTCTATCACAAATATTATAACGCATATTATTAAAATAAATAAAATACTTTTAAAACTTATATTATCAACTATTAGTATTTTTGAAAAGCTTGTTGTTAAAACTAGAACCTGAATTAATGCTAAAACAGATATTCCAATAGTTAATCTATGGTTAGAAAAAATGTTTTTATTAATTGCTGATTTTTTTAAATTACGACAGGAAAAAGCAAACAGTAACTCATTTACAATTAAGAAAATAAACATAAGTGAGCCTGCTGTTGCAACATCTTGCGTTTTAACATAGTATAGAAAGAGAATAAGCATTATAATCGATTTAAAAATAGCACTTACAACCATCCTTGCAATTAATAATGGGGTAAAAAAACTTCGATTGGAACAATAAATGGGATTATTACTCATAACATCACTATCAGTTTTTTCAAAAGAAAGCATTACCGCAGGTATTGAATCGGTTACTAAATTAATCCATAATAATTGAATAGTAGTAAACATTTCCATATTTAATAACATTGATACAAAAACAAGTATGATTTCAATTAAATTACCTGATAACAAATATAAAATCACTTTTTTTATATTTGAAGTAATTCTTCTTCCTTCTTCTACACCATCAACAATTGTTGCAAAGCTATCATCAACTAAAATACAGTCAGCTACTTTTTTAACCACTTCTGTTCCTGTTACACCCATTCCTATACCAATATCAGCCTTTTGAATAGCAGGAGCATCATTAACACCGTCTCCTGTCATCGCCACAACATAACCCAAATGTTGAAGTGCTTCGACAATTCTAAGTTTAGTATTGGGACTTACTCTTGCATAAACTTGGTATTTTTCTATTTTCTCTAAAAGCTCATCATCAGTCATCTCATCAACATATTTTCCTTCGATAGCTAAGCTTTCATCATCAATAATATTAACAGCTTTAGCAATTGCAATTCCAGTATTAATACTATCACCAGTAATCATAATAGGCTTTATTCCTGCCTTATAACAAATATCTATAGAATTTGGAACGTTTTCTCTAGGAGGATCCATCATCCCAATTAAACCTAAAAAAATCATGTTTTCTTCTGGGATATCTACCTCTTTATCTTTATATGCGAAAGCAAGCATTCTAAGTGATTCCTTAGATTTTTTTAATTCAATGTCAAATATTTTCTTTTTTTCTTCTTGACTCATAGGAGTTATTTTTCCATTAGCTAAATAAAAAGAACAATTATTAATAACTGAATCTAAACTACCTTTTGTAAAAGAATATTTTTTCCCCTCTATCTCATTTATTGTACTCATCATTTTTCTTTCTGAATCAAAAGGGTACTCTTTTAATCTTTTATCTAAAACAACTTCATTATTTATTTGTTCAATATATTTATATATTGCAACCTCTGTTTCATCCCCCATATATATATTTTCATTTTTATATACATTTTGACAATTACTTGCACATCTTATAAGCATTTTATTATTTAAAATATTATCTGTTTCCGAATACAATTTATCATCAGCATATATAACTCTAACAAGCATTTTATTCTGGGTAATTGTTCCTGTTTTATCAGAACAAATTATATCAACTGAACCTAAAGTTTCAACCGATGCCATCTTTCTAATAATAACATTTTTCTTAGCCATTGAACTCATTCCTAAAGAAAGTATAATAGTAATAATTGATGATAAACCTTCAGGAATTGCTGCTACAGCCAAAGATATAGAAAGCATTAACACATCAAAAAAGTCATTTTTCATAAGCAGACCAATTATCATCATTAAAAAAATAACTCCTATAACAATATATGTTAATACTTTACTAATTTGATTTATCTTTTTTTGAAGTGGAGTTATATCACTTTTTTTATCAATTAAACTAGTTGCTATTTTACCAAGCTCTGTATTCATTCCAGTTGATGTTACAACAACTAGCGCCCTTCCCATAGTAACATTACAACCTGCAAATACCATATTGCTTCTTTCATATAACTCTTTATAACCAGCTAATACATCACTGCTTTTTTTAACAGATAAAGATTCTCCTGTTAAAGTAGATTCATTGGTCTCAAATCCATCGGAAGATATAATTCTTGAATCCGCTGAAATGTAGTCTCCTGCTTCAAGTTCAATAATATCTCCTACAACAATGTTTCTAACATCAATGTTTTTCTTAATACCCCCTCTTATTACGTGATTATTAGTTATAAACATTTTGTTTAATTCTTGGATAGCAACATCGGCTTTTTTCTCTTGGATAAAACTTAAAATTGCGTTTAGTAAAACTATTAAAATAATAACTATTGAATCAAGATATGATTCTTTTCTAACGTAAGAAATTATCATAGAAAAAACAGCCGCAATCAGAAGAATAATAATCATTATGTCATTAAATTGCCCTAAAAATAATGCTAAGTTTGATTTTTTCTTTCTTTCGGTTAATTTATTTTCACCATCTTTCAAAAGTCTATTACTTGCCTCTTCCTCACTTAACCCATTTATATTAGTTTCTAATCTTTTATAAACATCTTCAATTTCTTCATTATAAAAATCTTTTTTCATACCTGCCTCTTATATTTTAATAAATGATAGTATTATTAATAATATTAAAATTGCCAATATAACAATCATTGATATTACCATAACACCTAACGTAATATAATATTTTTTGTTTTTTAATATATATCCACAATTTCTGCAATAATTATCGGTATCTTTATTTACCTTACTACAATTATAACACTTTTTCATATTTCACCCACTAATTTTTGCTGAATAATGTTAACTATTTCATAACTTGTTTTATTGCAATTTATATCGTGCAAATAATAATCATGTATTGCTTCTGCAATTATTTCTTCTGAAATTAAATTACCGTTTTTGTCTTTAATACTCGCATAATTTGATATTGTTTGAGCAAATTCTTCAATATTAAGCATTTCATTATATTTATTATTATATTCACTTACTGCTATTTCTACTATTTTGTCTGAATGAATACCACTACTATATTTATTAACTATTTTTTCAACAAGAGATTCATTATATTTATTTATAAAAGAAATACTATCAATATTATTTTCTTTTAATAAAGAAACAAAAGAAATATAATGGCCAAATTCATGAGCTAAAATGCTTTCCCAAGTTGCCCCATCAACATAATAATTATCACCAGCAACCACTTCGATTGGGGTATTTAATATTTTATCATTTAGAAAATAATAACTGTTTATTAATATTTGTGTTTTAATTCCTTTATTATAATTGTTAATATCATTGTTTTTATTAATAAATACATATTTTGGATCAAACTTAGCAATATAATTTATATTTTCATTTCCATTAGTAATAGTAATATTTGTTAAAGCTCCTTTTATATTAGGAAATAATAAATAGATTCTTTCTATTGCCTGTTTTATTTTTTTAACATTTTTCATAGGAATATCACAAAAACTTATATTTACAATATCATATTCTTTTTCCAAATAATTTTCTACTTCAAAAACATCTTTAGCATACAGGCATTTTGAATTTTGAAATTCAAGATCTTTATAAATAGCATCAAGAACTTCTTCTTTATTATCTATTTGAACATTAAAATATTGCTTTTCTGTATTAATACTTGTTTTTTTATAACCATATAAATAATTGTCTATTTCTTTTTTATATGCAAAAATGGGTTTAAAAAAGTCATTTCCCTTTATAAAAATCAAAGCTATTATTATTATGAAAATCAAAAAAGAAAGTGACAGCAGAATTGATATATCATTATCCAATTTTAAAGCTGTACCTTTTTGTATTTTTTTGATGTTCTTATAATCCTTTATAAAAGAATATCCTCTTGAAGTCCAATGACCACATTTATAACAAAAGTTATCATCTTTTTCTATTTGTTTAGCATCGCAATTATCATTTAAACATTTCATACAACGCTCCTATAATATATAGTATAACATTATTTTAAACTTTGTAATACCATTACAAATAAAAAAAGTGGCTTTGACACTTTGTATTTACTTTGGTAGCGGAAGAGGGATTTGAACCCCCGACATCGCGGGTATGAACCGCGTGTTCTAGCCAACTGAACTATCCCGCCATAACTAATAGCAATAATAATATAACATAACGATCCAAATTTTACAATAAAAACATAATAATATTCCCTTAATAATTATTTAAAAAATTCAGAATATTACTAATTCATTTGAATGTTTTATAACCTTTTTTGTAAATAAACTAGTTTTATAAATTGGTTTATAGTATAATAATTATGAATAATTGGGTGATAAAGCATGACTAAAAAGAAAAACAAAACTTCTCAAGGACCATTAGAGAGTAAAACAATTGGCACATATAAACGAGGTAAAAATAGTTTATGGGTTTTATTATTCATATTTATATTGTTTAGCACCCTAGTTTTTTTTCTACCAAATATTTCCAAATATTATCGTAAATATATTAATGAAGCCTTTGAAGGAAAGCCTATCAATGATATAACAAAAAAACAAGAGCAACCAGCTATTAATTATAAAATTACAGATAAAGAAGCCATAGTTAATGGTGTTGTTTTCTCTAACTTTAAATTAATAGATAATAGTTTTTATGTTTCTGCAAAATCAAATAAAGAAGTAAATTTAACGGAATTAAAATACTATCTGACAATATATGATGAATCAAATAAAATTATTAAATGGTATTTAATAAAAGGTGAATTACAGCCAAATGTAAGCAAAGATTTTATTATTAATATTGATAATTCTTTTACAAGTTTTAATATCTATAGCGCCGGAAAGGATAACTTTCCTAATTCTAATATAACGGAAATGATGGGAAGTCAGACTCTTGTTTGTAAAAATGAATACGAAAAAATAACTTACAACTTTATTGATGATAAACTCAATAATTTGAATTTTAATGTCCTAGTTAAAAATAATTCTTCAAAATTTGAAGAACTGCAATTAAAATACTTTAATATGTATTATAAATATAACAAAACTAACGGAGTTACATCTGAAATAAACATTGAGTCAGATGTTATTTTAAATATTGACTTTGATTTAGAGAAAGTGGTAACTGATTTAGAAAATCCTATCTTTTTTAAAAAGAATGTTAGTTCTGCAGAAGTTAATTATACAATGTTAATTAATGAGTATATTTGTACTTAGAGGGAAAAATGAATTTAAATATTAATGATTTTAGTGGTCCATTAGATTTGCTTTTATATATGGTTAAAAAAAAGCAAGTAGATATTTATGAAATCGATTTGAAAATTGTTATTGATGAATATATTGATTTTATTGACTCGCTTGATAGAAATGATTTAGATAAGAAAAGCGAATATTTGATTATGGCTTCGGAATTAATTCATTTAAAAAGCAAATTACTATTAGGTTTTGATAATGAAGAGGAAGATTCTGAATATGAAATAAATAGTGAAGAAGATCTTCGTAATAAAATAATAGAATATGAAAAATATAAAAATATTAGTGAAGAATTCCAAAAATTAGAAGAAAATAGACAAGATTATTTTACAAAAATACCAGAAAATTTAAGAGAATATCTACCCGATGAAAATTTAGTCAATCAAATGGAAATTAAGGCTTTAATTGAAGCTTTTGTTGATATTCAAAAAAGAATCGATTTTAAAAGACCAAGAACTACTAGAATTGCAAGAAAAGAAATAAGTATCATTGATAAAAAAAGATATATCAAAAATATCCTAAAAGAAAAAAGAAAAATTGAGTTCTCTCATCTATTTGAAGATAATAGTAAAGAAGAATTAGTAGTTACTTTTTTATCAATATTAGAGTTATGTAAAAGCAATGAGGTAAAGTTGTCTCAAGCCAAAAATTTTAGTAAAATATATATTGAGGTGTTAGACAATGAATAAGCTAGCTGTCTTAGAAGGATTATTATTCGTCGTTGGAGATGATGGTATTACTTTAGAAAACATTAAAAATACACTAGAAATTGATGAAACAGAAGCTCGAAGGCTTTTAAAAGAACTTCAAGAAGAATATGAAAAAGAAAGCCATGGCATTAGAATTAGTTTTTTAGCAAACTCATTTAAATTAACTACAAAAAAGGAACATAATGTTTACTATCAAAAATTAATTAAAACACCTGAAAATAATACTTTAAGTCAGTCTGCTTTAGAAGTTTTGGCAATAATAGCATATAATCAGCCTATAACAAGAATTAAAGTAGATGAATTAAGAGGAGTATCATCTTCGTTTATGATTAGGAAATTAGTTTCAAAAGATTTAATAAAAGTATCTGGGAAATCAGATTTACCCGGAAAACCGCATTTATATAAAACTACCAATCAATTTTTAGATTATTTTGGTTTGGCATCAATTAATGATTTACCCAAAATATCTTTGGGTACTGATGAAGATGAAGAAATTGATTTGTATTTAAGTAATTATAAAGAAAATAATTAAGATTTAAGCACTAATAATTTACTTATGAGTGTTATACATGGTATAATACTACATGCAAAGGCCTCTATGGCGGAATTGGTAGACGCGATAGACTCAAAATCTATTTTCCACATGGAAGTGTCAGTTCAAGTCTGACTAGAGGCACCATAAATTATTAGGCGATTAGCAGTCGCTTTTTCAATTTTATAACACCCTAATTTAATTATAAATTTATATTATTTGAAAAAAATATTGATATTAATATGGAGATTGAATGGATAAGATATTAAAAAATATATTAAAAAAAATTGAGGACCAAGGATATGAAGCCTATATTGTAGGTGGCTTTGTTCGCGATAATTTGATTAAAAGACAATCTTATGATGTTGATATATGTACTAATGCAGTTCCAAAAGAATTAGGACTAATTTTTAAAAATAACTCTTGTAATAATTATGGAAGTTTGAATTTTAAAATTAAAAAATATAATATTGATATAACCACTTATAGAAAAGAAGGAGTCTATAAGGATAAAAGACATCCATCAGAAGTTCAATATGTTAGTAATTTACTTGAAGATATTAAACGAAGAGACTTTACAATTAATGCCATTTGTTTAGATAAAAATGATACCATTATAGATTTAACTAATGGTATTGAGGATATTAATAATAAAATTATTAGAACAATTAAAGATCCCACTAAAAGCTTTAAGGAGGATCCTTTAAGAATATTAAGAGCAATTAGATTTGCAACAACTCTTGATTTTAACATCGAAACAAAAACGTATAATGCTATTAAAAATAATTATGAACTTGTTTATTTCATTAGTGAAAAAAGAATAAAGGATGAGATCTCTAAAATTCTTAGCTCAAAAAATTTTCAAAAAGGGCTTGATATTTTAAATAAAACTAAAATATGTAATGTAATTGGATTAAAATATGATAAGATAGTATATACATCTGATTTATTAGGAATGTGGGCACAAGTTAAATTTAAAAACAAATGTTTTTCAAAGGCAGAAAAAGATAATATAGCATCAATAAAAACAATTTTAAATGTTGGTAGAGTAACAAATATTGAAATGTTTCTTCACGGGCTTTATTTATCTAGAGTGGCTGGGGAAATACTTGGAATTGATGCAAAAGTTATTAATAAAAAATATAAGGGTATGCCTATAAAATCAATGAAAGATATTAAATTTAACGGCAAAAATATTATTGATACTCTTAAAATAAAGCCGTCAAAAAAAGTTAATGAAATAATGATTAATATTCGAAATGAAATATTAAATTCTAATTTAAGAAATAATTATATTGCAATAAAAAAATATGTGTTGGAGAAGTGGCAAAATGGATAAAGAAAATAAAAAGTTTATTATTGAAACTATATTTTTAAAAGAAGCTGTTAAATATAACTTGTCTTTGAATGAATTTATTGTTCTAATGTATTTTGATAATCAAGGCGAATCATTTGATGTCAAGAAAATTGCAAAAGCAACTGGATTTAATGAAGAAAGTGTATTAAGTGCTTTTGAGAGTTTACTCGAAAAAAAATTAATCGTATTAAATTCAGTAAAAAATGAAATTGGTAAAATTGTCGACAAAGTATCTCTAGATAATCTTTATACTAAAATTAAAAATGATTTAGAAAATAAAAAGAAAACCGTTGAAGAAAACAATTTTTATACTGAGTTTCAAAAATTTTTTGGTAAAAGTTTATCAGGAATGGACTATGAATGTATTAAAGGATGGCTTAGTGCTGGGTTTAGTGAAGAGATGATTATTTATGCTGCTAAGGAAGCGAATTATAATGGAGCTTTTTCACTTCGATATATTGATAGTGTTTTATATGCGTGGAGAAAAAAGAATATTAATACTCCAAAAGATGTAGAAGAATATCTAAAAAGCAAGGATACAAAGGAAATTTCAATTGATGAAAAAGTTCTAGAGTATAATTGGTTAGATGAATATTAAAGAGTTATTAGAAAAACTGGATATAATGATTCCTAATCCGAAATGCGAACTTAATTATACTAAAGATTATGAATTATTAATTGCTGTTATGTTATCAGCCCAATGTACGGATAAAAGAGTTAATATGGTAACTAAGAATTTGTTTGCTAAATATGATTTATTATCTTTAGCAAATGAAGATTTAAAAAATATTAAAAAAACAATCTATTCTCTTGGAAATTATAATAAAAAAGCATTATATATTAAAGGTATTGCCCAAAGTTTAATTAAATTTCAAAAGGGAAAAGTTCCAAATGATAGATCATATCTAGAATCTCTACCTGGTATTGGAAGAAAGTCAGCAAATGTTGTTTTAGCAGAACTTTTTAATGTGCCTACTATTGCTGTCGATACTCACGTTAAAAGAGTATCACAAAGAATTGGTTTAGTTAATTCAAATGATAATGTTTCTATTATTGAAAAAAAACTAATGAAAAAAATAAAGAAAGAGGATTATAATAAAGTAAATCATCAACTTATATTATTGGGAAGATATATTTGCACAGCAAAAAAACCAAAGTGTGATGAATGTTTAATTAATTGTAGATACAAAAAAAGTCAGGATATTACTTCCTGACTTTCTTTTATTTAAGGTTTATTATTTCCTGATGGCTTTTGTGGTAATGAAGGACTGAGTTCTGGCTGTGATTCTTCACTTGATTGATTAATCGCAACATTAATTATTAATCCGTCTGATTGATTTGGTTTAAAATTACTATAAGAGCTTTTAATTACATATCTATAAACTCCAGGAATTTGACTTCCAGCATTAAAGGTTGTATCTTTGGTCCAAGATATAAACATAGTTGAACCATCACTATTAATTTTATATATATCATAACCAAACTCACCAAATATATTTGTTGATTCAGTTATATATTTTTCATAATATTTAGAAGCAAAAGTACCAAAGTTTTTATTAAAGTAATCTTTTAAGAAAACTGTATTCATCGCATCTGGAAGTGGTGCCGCATTCCAAGAAAGAGTTACCCTATTTAACATATCAACAGTATATTTTCCCCCAGTTGGCTCAGTCAATTTAGCAAATCTAGATGATTGCTCCGAAGGTTCAAAGCCGCTTAGAAACACCCCATTTATTCTCATATCCTCCGGTGTATAAGCAGTTGGTAATTGAAGTGGAATTGTATTGCTTTCAACTGCAACGGAAACGATCCCTTTAGGTTTTTTAAAAGTTTTGTTTTGCGAAAATATATTATGTGAAAGACTAGGAATTATTGCTCTTCTTGGTCTCCAGTTATTAACTGTAGTCATGAATGTTTCTTTTGATAACTCATCATATCCATACCACATTGAAAGAGAATACTGTGGTGAGTAAATTACACTCCATGAGTCCATTGTTGAATCATCAGGAATACCCTTTTGTTTTCTTGAATCAGCATCAATTGTAGTCGTTCCTGTTTTACCACATAAAGTAGTTCCTCTTACACTAATTTTACCAATACCATTATTAGTAATTACATCTGCCAAAATATCATTCATTATATATGCTGTGCTACTACTCATTACTTGTTCTTTTTCATATTTATAATCAAAAGAAATACCATTATCATATATTACTTTAGTGAAACTATACGGTTTTATATAATATCCTCCCCTTGCAAAAGCACCAAAAGCTGCGCTCATTTCAAGTGGTGATACTCCCTCAAAACCACCAATAGATGCAGATTCATATAATTCAGGACCATAATCAATACCTAAACTATGAACAAATTTCGATATAGATCCCGGGCTTTCTTTTTGAAGTCTCTGGAAAGCTTGTAAAGATGGGATATTTCTTGATTCAACAAGAGCTTTTCTCATAGTAATCATGCCCATATATCCATTATCAGCATTTCTAATTTTTGTACCATTAGAATATGTATATGGCTCATCAAAGAAGTAATCATTTGGAGAGCCATGTAAATATTCAATATAAGGAGCAAAGTCCATAATCGGCTTAATGGCAGAACCAGGTTGTCTTGAAATATCCGTTGCTCTATTTAATCCTTTAGCTTGATAAAATCTTCCTCCCGAAAGAGCGACAATAGAACCATCTTCTGAAGATGTAACTGCAATTCCCAATTGTATTTTATCATCAGGAAATTTATAAAACTCCCCCTCTTCTGCTCTAGTCATAACATTTTGAACTTTTTTATCAATAGTAGAATAAATCTGCATTGGATTACTATAAGGGTTCTTACCAGTTATTTCTTGAACTTGGCGAAGAACAAAGTCAATAGCTGCTTGATGTTCTTCGGTATTAGATACTCCGTTTTCAACTAATAAACTTTGAATCGGTATCTTTAAGACAGCATTCATCTCTTCTTCAGTAATATAATCGTGAAGAATCATAAGTCTTAATACTGTTTTCTGGCGATTACGACATCCTTCAGGATTTTTATATGGATTATATAATCTTGCGTTCTGATACATTCCAACAAGTAAAGATGATTCAGCTAAAGTAAGTTCGTTAATGCTTTTTCCAAAATAATATTTACTTGCTTGTTCAACACCAGATATTCCAGTGTAATTTAAATTGCCATCATAACCAAGCCATAAAGTATTAACATAAAATTCTAATATCTCTTCTTTTGTATAACAATTTTCAAGTTTGAAAATAGCCATATAAATATCTCTAAATTTACGCAATAAACTTTCTTTTGTTGTTTCTTTCTTAACACCTTTAGTATACAAGTTCTTAATTACTTGCATTGATATTGTTGATGCACCACCTGCATTCTCACCAGTAAGTTGTTTTAAAGAAACTTTTAAAAATCTTGCTAAATCAAGACCATTATGTTGAAAAAATCTTGAATCCTCGGTAGCAAGTAAAGCATCTATAAATACTTGAGGCAAATCTTCATATGTAATTACTTGTCTATTTTGCTCCCCAATTCTAGCTAACTCTGAACCGTCTTTATAATATATTACAGTAGCATCTTTAGAATATAAAACATCTTTATTAAAATCAGGAGAACTTATAATGATATAAAGTGCAAAAATTAAACTTAAACTAGCTACAAGAATACCTAAAATAAGTATAATATATAAAATAAAATTCTTAATACCTTTAGCCGAGATAAACTCTTTTATTTTCTTTTTGATATTACTAACCTTAAGTTTCTTACACTTTTTTTCACTTTTAATTACAGGTTTTTCTTTTATAAGTTCTTTAGGATTTTTATCTTTATTCTTTTTAAATATTTTCATACTTTCTCCTTTATCAATTGGTCAATTGCAATTAAGTAGTCTGCTCCCCGAAGATAATCATATTTAATATTATGACCATTCATCTTAATAAAATCATATGGAATACTTTTTCGTTCTGAATTACTAACAAAATCAAGTACTAATTGAGCTTCTAATAAATAACACTCCTTTTGAATCATAATGAGTAAAAAACAAATGCCATTATGGCTAATTATTTTTTCCATATGTTCAAGTTGATGATTAGAAATATTATTTATTGGCAGAAAACTCCGATTGGTATTTTTTGCATCAAACTCTATATAAAATCCTTTGTAAACCCCATTATAATCCAAAGTCGACTGGCTTTTATAAAAAGCATCGGTGATTCTTTTGTTATTATAATTATACGTTATAACTTGAATAGGGGTAGGTTTTTTATAAATGATTGCTAGATCTTTTTGCAAATATAATTCATTAGCAATATTTACAAGATTTTCCAAATCTATTCCCCTATTTCCATAGTCAATTTTCTTTTGATATTGTTTATTAATATTTCCAGGATAATTCATTAACTATCACCTTTTTAATTGTATCAGATTTTTAGGAAAAAGTCTTTAAAATTAAATTTTTTTTAATAAAAGAAAAACAAAGCAGGTACTTAATTATCATGCTTTGTCTTATTTTATATTATTTATTTAATTTAACATCTTTACAAATTTTTTGCTTGTTATACTTATAAACATATTTTATAGGTAAATCTTTTGTGTCTTTTGGAATAGCAATAAAATATAATACTATTTTATTTTCGCACCAACCACATTTATTATTAACTTTGAAAGTAATTATCATTCTGCCATTTTTCTCTTCATAAGAAATAAACTTCTTAACCCCTTTTTCTTTACAAGGGTCATACTCTTGATATACAGCTAAATAATCATTAGCATTAAAATCCTCAGGAACTAAGTCAAGAGAAATTTTATATTTTTTAGAAAACGATTTATATTCATTATAATTTCTTAAAATAGTATCTTTATAATTTTCTTCAAGCAAAGAATCATCGATAATATAATATGGAGCATTACCTACCGATATTTTCCTTATTACAAAAAATGTAAGCACTAATAAAAGCAAAATTACAATTACTGTATAAAATATTTTGCGATAAAATGGATTTCTAATACCTTTCATATATACCTCATAATTTTAATATTTATATTAATAAATAAAAAGCCTTTTAATAAAGGCTTTTAATATCACTTGGTGGAGAATGTGGGACTCGAACCCGCGACTTCCTGCGTGCAAGGCAGGCGCTCTAGCCAACTGAGCTAATTCCCCAAAGACTCAATTATCTTACCATACAATTATAAGATAATCAAGAACTTATTTTTTAACAACTGTAATTAATCCTTTATCTAATTCCTCAAGAGCTCTTCCTATTTGTTTTTTATTTACATATTCATCATCTTTCATTTGGTAATGATTATGTTCAACCATTTGTTTGCTCCTTTTTGAAATAACATGAACAAGCAAATACTTTGAATCAATCTTTGTTAAAATTTTATCTATTGATGGATATAGCATTATTATCACTCCTTACAATAACATCATATCCAATTTCTTGTAAATAAATCAACCTTTGTGTGTAAAGTTGTACATTGGTTTACATGTTAATGTAATATTTTTGCTATTACAGTTTCATTTTCCATAGTTATCCTTATTTTGAAATCATTTAATAGTTTGGTTTTATCTTCGGGATTATATATATTACCATCTTCATCAGCAGTCAAATAACCTTTTGTGATAAGATCATCAACAGTAATATATACTGAACTTTTATCTTTAAATAAATCCTTATTTTGCATTCCATAAAATTCCGCTGTTTTTGAAATATATCGCATTTTACTTTCATAAAGGCTAATTACGGAATCATTTGAAAAAGCGTGACTATAATTATTAACAGTTATAGCATATGCAATTGTAAAAATAACTATTACAATTATACTAATATATAAATGAATGTTTTTGTCGTTTAATATTTTCTTTATCATAAATTACTCCTTCTCCATATAACTTTCACTAATCCAAGAGGGATAATATGTAGCTATATCGTAAATAAGTTCAATAAATTTTTCTTGATGTTTTTTACTTTTATATTCAAAATAATCGTCTATGAATAAAGCAAGTTTTTTGTCTGCTTTTTCTTTATTAATTTGCTGATAATGCAAATAGGGTATTAAGATATATTTGTTAATTATTTTATAATTTGTTTTTTCTACATCATAATATTTATTTACAAATCGATACAGTTTTTTATATGCTTTATTTTTTTTCATAAATTCAAAATTATGAATACGCAATATTTCTTCATTAGTATGCTTTTTAAAATATCTGTTTTTTAAAAGAAATGCTGCTTCTTTAAATGCATTAAATACATTACTTGCTATATATTTTTTATTTTTATTAGTAAAAACTTTCATTTCCCGATAAAATGTTGCAAACATTTTTATGTTTCTTAGCGCTTGTTTTTTTGAATACTTTAAATCTTTATAATAATTTTTATAAATTATATTAAAATCAACAATTCCATATATATCAACATATCCTAAAATACAATTATATTTTATCGTATTTTCACCTGATTTATTTATAATATCTTTATCTTTTAAAATGTTTTTATAAATATTAACAAGCTCAAGAGGCATTATAAATAATACATTGTCGGTTGAATATACCAAAGCATTTCTTTTAAGAACCTTTAAAAAATCTAGTAGAGCAAAGTTAACCTTAACTTTTAAAATCCCTTCTTTTTTCACAAGCAACTTGAGATACTGTAATTCATCATATTGGATTATTTCTAATGTATACTCAGCTATTTTTTCCAAATTGTTTAAAATTAAATCTTTTAATATCGCTTTAGTTTTATATTTTTTATATTCAATTTCATAGGTGTTTAAAATAAACTCTAATTCTTTTTTTGTTTTGCTATTTAAATAATATATATAATTAGTTTTATAATTTTCCATATTTAACACCTAATAACATTGTACCAAAATTTTATATATATATCTAACATCTTACAACATTTTAAAAATTATTTTTGTTTTAATAACTTACGGGTGTTAAAGAAATATTGACAGCCACTTACTACACTTAATACCGTTGCAATTATAATACATAAACCAGCAAAATCAAATGGAATTAACTGAAATGGTAAATTACCAAAAAAAACAAAAGAAACACCTACCATCATAAATGCGGTTTTTATTCTTCCTAAAGATGAAGCCGACACTACTTTTCCTTTGTTTCCTGAAACCATCTTACAAGTATCTGTAATAATATCCCTTGTAATAATAATAACTGGTATTGCAACTGGAATTAATTTATCATAAGCCAAAATAATTAATACACCATTAACAAGTATTTTATCTGCTATTGCATCAATCATTTTACCGAAGTCCGTTACCATGTCCCATTTTTTAGCTAAATATCCATCTAATTTATCAGTTAAACTCGCTATTACAAAAAGAATGCCTGAAACAATATATTTTAAACTAAGAGGATTAATCTTAATTTTAAAAATAGAATCATATATTGGCCAATTAAAACCAAAAGAAGAGGCAGGAACCATCAAAATTATTAATATAATTATTGATAATACAATCCTTGATAATGTAATTTTATTAGGTATATTCATAAAAACTCCTTTACTTTGAACTACTAATATTGCTTGCTGTTTGATTATTTACAGTTATTTGTACAACACTCCAAACAACAGCTACTATAACAATTAATATAATTACTGAATATATTAAGAAATACAACCAATTTTTAATTGGTTTTTCTTTTTTTGTATATGGGGAAAATATTTTTTCTTCTTCCTCATTCTTTTTGCTTTCTTGGATTTCTTTTTCTATTTCTTTAACCGGAATTTTAGATGTTGTTTCAAAAATATAGTCATTAAATTCATCTATTATCTTATCGGCATCTAAACCCAAATATTTTGCATAATTAAATATATAGTCTTTTAATACAAAAACATCACGAAAAGCTCCGGATTTACCGTCTTCAATATTCTCAAGTATAGCTTCTGCAATGTTTAAATCTTCACTTACTTCTTTAAGGGTAATTCCTGCTGTTTCTCTTGTAAGTGAAAACAACTCTCCAATTTCTTCCAAAATTTCACTTCCTATTTTAAAATAACATCTTAATAAGCCATGTTCTGTGCTTTTAAATAAAGCGGCAAACATTTATCTATGTATACACATCCAATCTTAGGTTCATTTTCCTTTGATTAGTTCCCCTACCAAAATTTGGGTTTCTCACTTGCGGGGTTTACCACGTTCCACTCCTTTTATTACTAAAAGGCTCGTCTCTTTGGCACTTTTATACCTACTTACTTCTTTAAAAGAAATGTTCGGAGCCGTTAGCATAAGCTACCTTAGGTTATTTTTTCCCTAAGCACAAACTTTACATTCATCGCAGAATGTGTGAGCATGGACTTTCCTCTACAAAAAAAGATTTGCAGCGTTTGCCTTAGATATTATTCTTCCTTACCATAAACAGTTTTTTCTAATTGACTAATCCTTCGTAAAAGATCAATATTAGTTACTGACTTAGGACTATTTGCAAGTTCTTTTTCCATTTTTGCAAGTTCATCTTGAGCATGTCGTAAGTCTTCCTTTAATTTGTAGTTATCAGAAGTTAAATTATCAATTTGTTTTTCTAAATATACAATAATCTTGTCATATTCTGTATAATCACTTATAACTAAATCAAGATATTTATCTACTTCCTGAGGACGATACCCACGAGCATCTAGTTTAAAATCATGTTCCAAAATCTCCTGAGGGGTTAAATTAATCTTATCCTTATTCATAATTACTCCTTCTAACTATTAAAATTATATATATAAACAACTCTTTTGTCAATTATTAACCCTTTTTGTGTAATAGTTTTATGATAATGTCAGTATAGTTAGTTTTTTGAAAATGTCAGTCTTATATAATATAATCTTCCTAGAAAGGAAGAAAATAATGAAAGG
>JGI24712J26585_10000449_pt1 | contig 35694 bp, 39 predicted proteins | sample BioPla3DNA2_FD_26585 | JGI IMG/M metagenome (IMG submission 26585)
GCTAATTAAAATTTTAATAATTAATAAACCTCATTTGTGTTAAAGCAAGTGAGGTTTTTTTTATCAATTTTATATATTAATGAATAATATATAAAGGGTGATAAAATGAAATTTTTAACTTATAACAGGGAAAAGGCGGTTAATTACGCCGTGAAATGGGCTTATGGAAGAAATTTGGCATATGTTGATTTTGAAAATATGGGTGGGGATTGCACCAACTTTGTTTCTCAATGCATTTATGCAGGCATAGGAGTAATGAATTATACAAAAACCTTTGGCTGGTATTATAATAGTATAAATGACAGAAGCCCTGCGTGGAGCAGTGCAAAATATTTAAATAAATTTTTGCTTGAAAATAAAGGTGCAGGTCCGTATGGTGAGTTAATTTCCTTAAACAAAATTATGCTTGGTGATATAATTCAGCTTGTTAATGCGAATGGTGAAATGTATCATTCCTTAATTGTGACAAAAATTTATGGAGAGCCAAGTCTTTTTACTATTTTTGTAACAGCTCATTCATTTGATAGCAAGAACAGAGCTTTTTCAAGTTATAACTTTGCTTCCTATAATGCCATACATATTTTAGGAGCTAGGCAATGGTGATTGTGCAATTTCAATAATTATTAGCTCGATTTTTTTGGGGAATAGTTTAAAGAAACAATTTTTTCAAAAAATACTTTTCAAATTGTAAAAAAAGAGTATAATATAATAGTTAGCAAATGTGTAAAGTGAAAAGGAGAAACTTTGATTAGAGAGGATTTAAGAAATATTGCAATAATCGCCCACGTTGATCATGGAAAAACTACTTTGGTTGATGAAATGTTAAAACAGAGTGGTATTTTTAGAGAAAATCAAGTGGTAAATGATAGAGTTATGGATAATAACGATATTGAGCGTGAGCGTGGAATTACTATACTGGCGAAGAATACTGCAATCGTTTACAATGATGTAAAAATTAACATAATCGATACGCCTGGACACGCTGATTTTTCGGGTGAGGTTGAGCGTATATTAAAAATGGTTAATGGCGTTTTGCTTTTGGTAGATTCCTTTGAAGGAACAATGCCGCAGACTCGCTTTGTTCTTGAAAAAGCACTTGAGCTTGGACATAAAATTATTGTTGTTGTAAACAAGACGGATAGACCTGATGCACGAAACCATGAGGTAGTTGATGAAGTGCTTGAGCTTTTGCTTGATTTAGACGCAACTGAGGAGCAGATTGATAGCCCTGTAATTTTCTGCTCGGGCAGGAATGGTGTGGCTTCATTATCACCGGACCACATGGGTACGGATTTTAGACCTTTGTTCGATAAGATAATAGAGCATATTCCGGCACCTGAGGGTGATGAAAATGGTGAAACACAGGTGTTAGTTTCCTCAATTGATTATAATGATTATGTAGGAAGAATGGCGATAGGCCGTGTTGAGCGAGGAGTAATTCGTCATAACCAAGAGGTCGTTGTATGCGATTATCTTAATAGGAGCAAGCCTTTTAAAGCTAAGGTAGTTAGTCTTAATCAATTTGAGGGATTAAATCGTGTTTCTGTTGATAGTGCTAAGGTTGGTGATATAGTAAGCTTTTCTGGAATAGAAAATATTACTATCGGACAGACAGTTTGCTCTGTGAATGCTGTCGAGCCTTTGCCTTTTGTAAAAATAAGTGATCCTACTGTTGAGATGACTTTTTCAGTAAATGATAGTCCTTTTGCAGGGCGTGAGGGAAAATTTGTTACTTCTAGGCAGATTAGGGACAGGCTGTATCGTGAAACACTAAAGGATGTTTCCTTGAAAGTAAGTGAAAGCGATTCTAATGATTCCTTTAATGTTGCAGGCAGAGGTGAAATGCACCTATCCATTCTTATTGAGAATATGAGAAGAGAGGGTTATGAGCTTTCAGTTAGCACACCAAGGGTTTTATATAAAGAAATTGATGGTGTTAAGTGCGAACCGGTTGAAAGAGTGGTAATTGATGTGCCTGAAAATTACCTAGGCTCTGTAATGGAAAAGCTAGGTAAGAGAAAGGGCGAACTTTTGGAAATGCACCCAATTGGTTCACGTACAAGGGTTGAATTTTTAGTGCCTGCAAGAGGTTTGTTTGGTTATAGAAGTGAATTTATGACCGATACAAAGGGTGAGGGCGTATTGAATACCGTTTTTGATAGCTACAAGCCTTATTTTGGGGATATTTCCAAGAGGGCACAAGGCTCGCTTGTTGCTTTTGAAACAGGTGTAAGTGTAGCGTATGGATTATATAATGCGCAGGAAAGAGGCGAGCTTTTTATTGGGGCAGCTGTTCCAGTTTATGAGGGAATGGTTGTCGGCAGTAATGCAAAGGCCGGCGATATGGTTGTCAATGTATGCAAGAAAAAGCAGCTGACAAATATGAGAGCTAGCGGCTCTGATGATGCTTTAAGGCTTGTTCCTCCTAGAAATATGAGTCTTGAGGAAAGTCTTGAATTTATAAATGATGATGAGCTTGTAGAAGTTACTCCTAAAAATATTAGGATAAGAAAGATTATATTAAACTCTGAGGCAAGAGCTAAAAGTCAATCGAGATTAAAAAAATAAAAAAAACACTTGACAAACACAGTGCTTTAGGTTATAATAACAATTGTAGTTATGCGAATAAGTAGAGTTTTCTCTCACCCATCGACGCTTTTAAGCTGTTTATGAGGTTGCAGACGTTTTTAAATACGTTTTGTGATTTTAATGCTAATAAAGTTTAAGTATAAGGTGTGAGAATTCATACCTTATTTATTTTTAATATTTTTTATGAAAGGCGGTGCTTATTTATCAGCACAAAGGAATTGCTCATCAACGATGATATCCAGGAAAAAGAAATCAGGGTTATTGGCGCTGATGGAGAACAGTTGGGCGTTATGCCTACTGAAAAGGCGTTACAGCTTGCGGAAGAAAATGACTTGGATTTGGTTTTGATTGCTCCCTTGGGCAAGCCACCAGTTTGCAAAATTATGGATTATGGCAAATATCGCTTTGAAAGAGCGAAAAAGCTTAAGGACCAAAGGAAAAATCAAAAGGTCGTTGAATTAAAGGAAATTCAGATGACACCTAATATTGACACTAATGACCTTAACACAAAGGCTAGAAATGCAATGAAGTTTTTGAAGAGTGGGCATAAGGTAAAGGTCAGGATACATTTTCGCAGAGCAAGAGAAATGTCACATATGAATCTCAGTGAAGATTTGATGAACAATTTTGTCCAAACTGTTGCTGAATATGGCACTCCCGAAAAACCTGCAAAGCTTGAGGGCAGAAATTATAGCTTAATTCTTGCCCCTAAGGATACAAAATAGAAGGAGGATAACTAAAATGCCAAAGATGAAAACTCATAGCGGTGCAAAAAAACGCTTTAAGATTACCAAAAATGGCAAGGTTAAGTTTAACAAGAAAAACCGCCGCCATATTTTGACAAAGAAATCCACAAAAAGAAAGAGACATTTACGTGCGGGCGGATATGCCGATGATACTAATGTTGCAGCAATAAAGGCACTTCTTCCTTATAAATAAGCGTAGTTAGTTTAAAGGATTTATTGTACAAAATAAGAATTAATGGAGGTTTTTTATAAATGGCTCGTGTAAAAGGTGCGATAGCTACTCGCAAAAGAAGAAACAGGACCTTAAAGCTTGCCAAAGGCTATTGGGGTGCTAAGAGCAGACTATTTAAGACTGCTAAAGAAGCAGTTATGAAATCTGGAAACTATGCCTATATAGGCAGACGTTTAAAGAAAAGAGATTTTAGAAGGCTCTGGATTACAAGAATTTCGGCAGCAGCAAAAGCTAATGGTATGAATTATTCAACATTTATGAATGGTTTGAAAAAAGCTGGTATCACGCTTAACAGAAAGATGCTTTCTGAAATCGCTATCAGTGATCCTGCTGGATTTACAGCTTTAGTTGAAAAAGCGAAAAATGCACTTTAATTTATAAATGTATCTCACGTTTTACAACGTGAGATTTTCGCTATATATTTATTCTAAAGATTTTTTATTTATTTTTTATAAAAGGAGAGCTTGTGGAACGTATCACTTCTAAAAAAAACCAAAATATTATATATATAAATAAGCTTAATCGAAGTAATTCCTTCAGAAAAGAAAATAATTGCTTTGTGCTAGAGGGGATTAAGCTGATTTCTGAGGCTGTTTTAAATGGTTTTTTACCCTTATCTCCTTTATATATTACAGAAAAAGCTTTAAATAAAAAAGCAGAAATTATTAATGAATATTTTAAAAATTTTAAGAAAATTGTAATCAGTGAAGAGATTTCCTCGCATATTTCCGATAATAAAGCATCTCAAGGTATGTTTTGTATCTTCAAAGCGGTTGACAAGAATAAAAACTATGATAAAATAATAAATGGAAGTCGTTTAATTATACTTGACGGCTTACAGGATACAGGAAATGTAGGTGCTATTTTTCGTACAGCTGAGGCATTTGGATTTGATGGAATATTGCTTTCTGATGATTCTGTCGATTTGTATTCGCCTAAGCTTATTAGGGCTTCTATGGGTTCTGTTTTAAGGATACCTTGTATAAGAAATGATTTAATTACTGAGATTAAACTGCTAAAAGATAAATCTATGAGGATAATAGGCAGTATTCTTGATAAAAATGCGGTATCATTAAAAGATTATTCATTCCCTGAAAAATCAGCAATAATAATAGGCAGCGAGGGCAGAGGCATTACCGATAAAATAAAAGCTCTGTGTGATGATATGATTTTCATTGAAATTAGTAACACACAGTCCTTAAATGCGGCAATTGCAGCAGCTATATTCTGCTGGGAGATGAGCAGGTAGTCATAGTTTTATAAATATTGAATTTAGAACATAGGAGGAGTATAATTGTCCAATCTGGTAATAGTTGAGTCGCCTGCAAAGGCTAAAACAATAAAAAAGTACTTGGGCAGTGACTTTGAGGTTCGTGCGTCGATGGGGCATGTACGTGACTTGCCAAAGTCAAAGCTTGGAGTTGATATAGAAAATGATTTTAAGCCCGATTATGTAAATATGAAGGATAAAGCTAGCACTATAAAAGAGCTTAAAACACAGGCTAAAAAGTCCGATATAGTGTATCTTGCAACTGACCCTGATAGAGAGGGTGAGGCTATATCGTGGCATTTATCTCATATTTTGGGTATAGATGAAAATTCACCGGTTCGTGTTACTTTTAATGAAATTACACGCTCAGGCATAATGAATGGTATGAAAAACCCACGTCAGCTTGATATGGACCTTATAGATGCACAGCAGGCAAGACGTGTGCTAGATAGAATTATGGGATATAAGCTATCACCTTTTTTATGGAAAAAGGTGAGGAGGGGGCTTTCAGCTGGTCGTGTTCAATCTGTTGCTGTTCGTATAATAGTTGAAAGAGAAAATGAGATAAGAAACTTTGTATCTCAAGAATATTGGAGTATTGAAGCAAAGCTAAATGCTTCTTCTAGCCGAAAGGCCTTTGTAGCTAAGCTTTCTGAGGTAGATGGCGAAAAGGTTCAGATTGATAATAAGGATCAGTCCGATGAGCTTTTGAAAAGGCTTGAGGGTGCTGATTTTGTTGTAAGTAAAATTAAAAAATCAAAAAGAAAAAGGCAGCCTGCTGCACCGTTTACTACTTCTACCTTACAGCAGGAGGCGTCAAAACGCCTTTCATTTCAATCACGTCGCACTATGAAGGCGGCACAGGAGCTTTATGAGGGTATTGAAGTTGAAAATATGGGCGCTGTTGGTCTTATTACTTATATGAGAACAGATTCNCTGAGGATTTCTCAAGAGGCACAGGAAGCAGCCGCAGATTATATTCGCAACAATTATGGAGAAGAATATCTGCCTAAAAAGTTCCGTGAGTATAAGTCTAAAAAGAATGCTCAGGACGGACATGAGGCTATTCGTCCCACTATAATTACTCTTACTCCCAATAAGGTTAAAAGCAGCCTTTCCACTGATCAATATAAGCTTTATAAGTTGATATGGGAAAGATTTATGGCAAGCCAAATGGAAAACGCTGTTTTTGATACGGTTTCAGTTGATATTATGGCCAATAATTGTTTATTTAAAGCGAATGGCTATACTATGAAATTTGATGGATTTATGAAGCTTTATCATGAGGTGAAGGAGGATGAGGAAGAATCTAATTCATTACCTAAGATTTTAGAAAATGAAATATTAAAGCTAAAAGAAATAAGTGGCAATCAGCATTTTACTCAGCCTCCTGCTCGTTTTACAGAGGCAAGTCTTATAAAAGAGCTTGAGGAAAATGGTATTGGTAGACCGTCAACATATGCACCGACTATTACAACAATAGTGCAAAGAAGCTATGTAGAGCGTGATGGAAAGCAGCTAAAGCCTACACCATTAGGTGAGGTTATTACCGACTTGTTAAAGGAGCATTTTAATACTGTTGTAGATGCTAAGTTTACAGCTAAAATGGAAAACGACTTAGATAGAATTGAACGTGGTGAACGTAAGTGGGTCGATATTTTAAAAGCTTTTTATAAGGAATTTTCTGCTGATTTAGATAAGGCTGAAAAGGAAATGGAAGGCAAGCGTGTTAAAATTCCAGATGAGCCTACCGATATACCATGTGAAGTGTGTGGTAAAAACATGGTTATAAAAATAGGACCATATGGTAAGTTTTTAGGCTGCTCTGGTTTTCCCGAGTGCAAATTCACTAAAAAAATTGTTAATGAAAGCAATGGTAACTGTCCTAGATGCGGTAAGAAAATGTTGGCTAAAAAAAGCAAAAAGGGTAAACCTTTTTTTGGGTGTGAGGATTACAAGGGCTGTAATTATATGACATGGGATACACCTTTAGCCGAGCGTTGCCCTAAATGTAACGCAACCTTATTTAAAAAGAATGGTAAAAATGGTATGGTTTACTGTGCTGTTGAGGGCTGTGGATATATAAAAGATGATACGGGCGGTGCTGATGAATAGATTAACTGTAATCGGTGCTGGGTTAGCAGGCTGCGAGGCGGCTTGGCAGCTAGCTAACAGAGGACATAAGGTAATGCTTGTTGAAATGAAGCCTGTTAAGTTTACTCCGGCACATTCATATAAAGGCTTTGGTGAGCTGGTATGCTCTAATTCACTAAAAGCTTATAGGGTGAATAGTGCAGCCGGACTTTTAAAAGCTGAGATGAAAAAAATGGGTTCTCTTATTGTTGAAGCCGGTGAAGCTACTAAGGTTGCGGCAGGTGGTGCTTTAGCAGTTAATAGAGAGTTGTTTTCTGATTTTATAACCGAAAAAATAAAATCTCATGATAATATAGAGATTATTTGTAAAGAGCAAGTTGATTTTCCTGATAAAAATGCTGTTATTGCGACGGGACCGCTTACGTCTGATGCCTTTGCCGAGCAAATTAAAGGGGTATGTGGTGATGGACTGTCATTTTATGATGCTGCTGCACCTATTGTCACCAAAGAAAGCATTGATATGACCAAGGCTTTTATGGCGGCAAGATATGACAGAGGTGGTGCTGATTATATCAACTGTCCTATGGATTATGACGCTTATTATAGATTTCATGAGGAATTAGTTAATGCTGTATCAGTGCCATTAAAGGAGTTTGAAAGCTTGAGCGTTTATGAGGGCTGTATGCCTGTGGAGGTGCTTGCAAAAAGGGGTGCAGATGCACTGAGATATGGCTGCATGAAGCCTGTGGGATTGATTGACCCAAATACTAAAAGGCGTCCTTATGCAGTTGTACAGCTACGAAAAGAAAATAATGAAGGAACGCTTTATAATATTGTAGGCTTTCAGACAAATTTAAAATTTGGTGAGCAAAAGAGGGTTTTTTCTATGATAAGCGGACTTGAAAACGCTGAATTTATAAGATATGGTGTTATGCATAGAAATACTTTTATAAACAGCCCTAAGCTGCTTTCACCGTCTTTTAAGCTTAAGAATTCCGATAATATTTTTTTTGCAGGACAAATCACCGGAGTTGAGGGGTATACTGAAAGTGCAATGAGCGGTATTCTTGCCGGAATTAATTTGTCAAATTCTATTTTAGGTAAAGATGAATTTATCCTCCCTAAAACAACTATGTCAGGTGCTTTATCCTCATATATTTCTAATAATACTATTGAAAATTTTCAGCCAATGGGTGCAAATATGGGTATACTACCTATGCTTGATAAAAAAATTAGGAGTCGTGAGGAAAGATATCAGGCACTGGCGGATAGAGCGTTAAGCGATTTGAATTTTTTATTGAAAGGACAAGCTTATGAAAATTGTAATTGATGGTTTTGGTGGCGATAATTCTCCAAATGAGGTTTTAAAGGGTGCTAGAATGGCTGTGGATGAGCTTGATGTAGAGGTAGTTATTACTGGTGACAAAAAAAGCTTATTATCAAAAATTCAAGAGCTTGAAATTTCTGATAAGGGAATAACAGTGATTGATGCACAGGGAGTTATTTCTGTTGAGGATAACCCAGCTGAAATAAGAAAGTCAAAGGCTAATTCATCTATGGGTATTGCTTTTGGTTTGCTTAAAGCAGGTGAAGCTGATGCTTTTGTCAGTGCGGGAAGTACAGCGGCAATAGTAGTGGGAGGCTCGACTATAATAGGCAGAATCAAGGGGATTAAGCGTGCGTCTTTAGCACCTATTATGCCAAGCTATACAGGGCAATATATGCTTTTTGACGGCGGTGCAAATTTGGAATGTAGACCTGAAATGCTGCTGCAATTTGCTATCATGGGAAAAAATTATATGCAGCTTGTCCATAAGAAAGAAAATCCTAAAATAGGACTATTTGCAATTTGCTATCATGGGAAAAAATTATATGCAGCTTGTCCATAAGAAAGAAAATCCTAAAATAGGACTATTAAATGTTGGCACTGAAGATGAAAAGGGCAGAGAGCTAGAGCAGATGTCAAATGAGCTGCTGAAATCTTCTGGGCTTAATTACATAGGAAATGTTGAGGCAAGGGAAGTTCCTCTTGGTGCTTGTGATGTAATTGTTACTGATGGCTTTACGGGAAACATTTATCTGAAAACCGTAGAGGGCATGGGGAAATTTATGAAAAATGCTATGAAGGATATTTTCAGTGGTGGAATTATGTCTAAGCTTGCTGCAGGCATTGTAATGAAAAATTTAAAAGGTGTTATTTCACAGATGGATTATAGAAATGTTGGTGGCTCGCCTTTACTCGGCACTTCAAAACCTGTGTTTAAGGCACATGGCAGTTCTGATGCACTTGCATTTAAAAATGCCATAAGGCAAGCAAAGCAGTTTACAGAAAATAATGTTATTGAAGAAATATCAAAAGCTCTCTAAGGAGGCTATTAAATGATTGAGCTTGAAAAAAATATAGGATATGTTTTTAAAAACAGAGAATTGTTAAAGGAAGCCTTGACTCATTCCAGCTTTGTTAATGGCGATCACTCCAGATGTAATGAAAGACTTGAATTTTTAGGTGATAGCGTATTATCTGTCACTGTATCACAGCATTTGTTTGAAAATTTAAAAGATTCGCCCGAGGGGGATTTGACAAAGCTGCGTGCTGCTTTGGTCTGTGAAAATTCCTTATATGAATTTGCTAAACTAATTAATCTAGGACATTATCTTTATCTTGGCAAAGGCGAGGAGCATACCGGAGGAAGAGAAAGACGCTCTATATTAGCTGATGCCTTTGAGGCTGTAATAGCCGCTATTTATCTTGATGGAGGGCTTGATAAGGCAAGAAGCTTTGTGCTGAAATTTATACCCTCGGTTAAGGAACTTAAGAGTGGCAAGCTACTTTTTGGCGACTATAAAACAATTTTGCAGGAAATCATACAAAGAAATCCTGAGGAGCATATTTGCTATGAAATAGTCAGTGAAAACGGTGAGGCGCATAATAAGGTCTTTGTTTCTAATGTTTTGCTAAATGGGCAAAAAATAGGCTCTGGTGAGGGCAAAAGTAAAAAAGAGGCTGAGCAGGCTGCGGCAAAATCTGCAATAGAATTGATGGGCTATGAAACATACTAATTTATCTATTTTTATTCCACATATGGGGTGTCCTTTTTGCTGCTCCTTTTGTAATCAAGGAATTATAAGCGGCAAAACTAAAGCACCTACTGATAGAGAGCTTATTACTTTGCTTAATCAGCAGCAAGAGATTCTTAAAAGAAATAATGTTTGTGCTGAAATAGCATTTTTTGGCGGCAGCTTTACTGCTATTGATAGAAATTATATGATAAAGCTTTTGTCAGCTGCTAAGAGCTTTTGTGATGAATTTCCTGAGCAGTATACGGGTTTGCGTTGTTCCACTAGACCCGATTTTATAGATGAAGAAATTTTAGGTATTCTTAAAGAATATGGCATGAGGTCAATTGAGCTTGGTGCTCAAAGTATGAATAATGATGTTCTTGAAAAAAACAATAGAGGACATACTGCAAGTGATGTTAAAGTGGCATCTAAGATGATTAGGGACTTCGGTTTTTCTTTAGGCTTACAGATGATGACGGGATTGTACGGTTCAACAATAGAGAGTGATTTGGATACAGCTAAGCAATTTATAGAGCTAAAACCTGATACAGTGAGGATTTATCCTACTGTTGTATTAAAGCATACAAGGTTAGCTGAATATTTTAATAAAGGGATTTATAAACCATTTTCTTTTGATGAAAGTGTTGAGCTATGTTCAAATCTGCTGAAAATGTTCGAGAAGAATAATGTTAAAGTAATCAGGCTGGGGCTTCATGCATCTGATGATATTAAAAATGATTTTATAGCAGGTACATATCACCCTGCTTTTAGGGAAATTTGTGAAAGCAGGAATATTTTAAATAAAATTATTGAGCAATTAAATATACTAAAAGGAAATACATTTAATATTTATACAAATAGTCGAAATTTAAGCAAGGTTATCGGCCACAAAAAAAGTAATTTAAATACACTTGAGAAAAAGGGTTATAAAATAAAAATATTTTCCGATGATTTTTGTAAAGGTGAATTTAAAATAGTGAAAACAGGAGTTAGCTAATGTTTTTTAAGTCAATGGAGCTGCATGGGTTTAAATCATTTCCTGACAAGACCATTTTGCATTTTGACAGAAAGATTACGGCTGTTATCGGTTCTAACGGTAATGGTAAAAGCAATATCAGTGATGCCTTGCGTTGGGTAATGGGTGAGCAGGGTGCGAAAACCTTGCGTGGCGATAAAATGGAAGATGTTATTTTTCATGGAACGGTTTCCCGTAGGAGCATGGGTGTTGCGAAAGTTGCTTTAACCATTGATAATACGGATAGAACACTGAATGTCGATTCTGATGAAGTTGTAATTAGCAGAAAGCTTTTTCGCTCAGGTGAGAGCGAATATTTGATAAATGGTCAAAAGTCACGTCTTAAGGATATAAATGAGCTTTTTATGGGTACGGGACTAGGCAGAGATGGGTATTCAATCGTTGGACAGGGCAGAGTTGCTGAAATAGTTAATGCAAAGCCGTCTGGCAGACGTGAAATTTTCGAAGAGGCTGCCGGTGTTTCAAAGTTTCTTTCCAAGAGGCAAGAGGCTTTAAAGCAGCTGGCTAATGCCGAAGAAAATGTTTTAAGGCAGATGGATATTGTTTCTGAGCTTGAAAGCAGGCTTCCTCCATTAAAAAAGCAGGTTGAAAAAGCTAAAGCTTTTATAGAGCTTGATTCTAAAAAGAAACAGCTTGAGGTTTCTGTAAGTGTAATGGAGATTTCAAAGCTTAATACACTTATTGCTGAGGCTGAGGATAAAATCTTAAAAAATAAGGCTGAATGTGATTATATTGATAAGGATATATCAAGGATTGAATCTAATATTGAAAATCTTTCTCAAGAAAAATTAACCCTTCAATCTGAAATTGATAGGATAAGAAGAGAAAACACATCTTTACAGGAGAAAATCAGCGATTTTAAGTCTGAAATTGCAGTGCTTGAAAATGATATTCATCACCATGAGAGGCGTACTGCCGAGGTTTTACGTCAGCTAGAGGCATCAAAAAACGGTGGTAAGGAATATGATGANAAAATCCATCTTCTTCAAGTCGAGATTCAGAAAAAGCAGNTTGAAGCTGAAGATATTCAAAAGAAAATTACTGAGTATGAAAAGGATTTGCTTGAGCTTAATACTATTTCTCAGAGTGATGATGCGGAGTATAAGGAGCTTGATAAAACTCAATCAAAGCTATATATCAAGCTTACAGAAAGCAAGGTTTCTGCATCTCAGGCTGAATTGCAGCTAAAAGAGCTTAAGCAAAAGCTGATTAGCTTTGAAAATTCTTCAACGGAAAATGAAAATAAATCAAAGGAATATTCGACAAAGCTTAATAGCCAAAAGCTTATTTTAGATGATATTAAAAATCAGGAAAGCGATATAAATAATCGTTTTGGCGGGTATGAACTCCTTATTAATAAGAAGAAAAGCAGTCTTGATAAAATAAAGCTTGAACTGGAGAACAACCGAAAAGCTTTTTCTATGAAAAAGCAAAGACTTCAGATTTTAAAAGATGTCGAACAAAATCTTGAAGGCTATTTTAACAGCGTAAAGGAGATTCTCAGAACATCAAGAAAGGGAAGAATAAGTGGTGTACATGGCACATTTGCTGATATAATATCAGTTGACTCAAAATATACTGTTGCTATTGAAACGGCACTTGGGTCTGCTTTGCAAAATATTATTGTTGATGATGAAGAGATAGCAAAACGCTGTATAAGGCATCTTAAGGATACAAATGCAGGGCGAGCAACCTTTTTGCCGCTTACAAGTGTAAAGGGGAATGTGTTAAATCAGGCGGGAATTGATTTGGAAAACGGCTATGAGGGAATAGCGAGTGAGCTTGTCAGCTTTGATGAATGTTATAAAGGTGTTGTTAACTATTCTCTTGGCAGAACTGTTATTGTAGATGATATTAATACAGCCACCTTTATAGCAAAAAAATATAATTATAAGTTTAGAATAATTACTCTTGATGGTCAAGTGGTCAATTCCGGCGGTTCTTTTACGGGAGGAAGCTTACAACGTTCTGCCGGATTTTTTACACGAAAACAGGAAATAGGAGAATTAAATAAAGAAGTAGAGGTGCTTGAAGCTCAGCTTGTAAAAAGTGAAAAGGAATATGATAGAATTAATTCCGAGTACACAAAACTTTCCATTGAGTCACAAGGCTTTAAGGAACAGCTTTCAGCTTTAAAGGAAAAATATATTGTAGCTAATAGTGAGTATGAAAAGCTGAAAATTCTATATGAGCAGTGTAATGCTTCAACAGCTGATTTTGAAAAAAGACGTGAGAATTATCTTTTACAGATTAAAAATAATGTGCAAAGACTTAATGATTTAAATAGTGAGATAAGCCTTGTTCAAGCAGATATTGATGCTAATGAGCAAAAGCTTTTAAAGCATGATGAGACTATTTCACAAAATAAGATTAAGAGGGCAGAATTATCTGATAATATTTCTAAGCTATCAATTGAGAAAATGTCTTTGCAAAAGGATATTGAAAACGCTGAGGTAAAGATTTGTGAAATTCAGTCAGTGAAAAAAGGACTTTTATCAGCTCAGGATGAGTTGAATAATGAGCTTGTAGAATTAAAAGATAAAATATATTCTATTACTGAAAAAATAGTAGAAATCAAAAAAAATAGTGAAAATGCAGTAGCTCATATGTCTAATAGCGATGAAGTAATTAGCAAAAAATTTAGTCAAATCACCGATTTAGAGCAGGAAATGACGGATATGAGAGCAAGCTCAAGAGATGTATTTGCCAGCAAGGAAAAGTTTTCAAAAGAGCTTGCACGTCAAGAGGAGAGAAAACTAAATTTCCAAAAAGAATATGATAAGATTATTTCTTTGCTATGGCAGAACTATGAGATGACTTTTTCAGAGGCAAGGCAAATTGCAACAGATATTGATGACTTATCAACAGCACAGATTGAGCTTTCTGAGCTGAAAAAGAAAATTTCAGCACTTGGCACTGTCAATCTAGCGTCGATTGAAGAATATAATGAGGTTTCACAAAGATATGAGTTTTTGACCGAACAGTTAAATGACATTGAAAAGGCTAAGGCTGACTTGGAAAAGCTAATAAGCGACCTGACCTCTGAGATTAAAACAAAGTTTATGAATAGCTTTGTTGAAATAAATAAGCATTTTAGTGCTATTTTCAAAGAGATTTTTGGAGGAGGTACGGCAAGGCTTGAGCTATCAGACCCTGAAGATGTTCTTAGCTCGGGCATAGAAATATATGCTGCACCGCCAGGAAAATTGATTAAAAACCTTATTTCGCTTTCCGGTGGGGAACAAACTATGGTTGCTGCTACTATTTATTTTGCTATTTTAAGGCATAGACCAGCGCCATTTTGTATGTTTGATGAGGTTGATGCTGCACTTGATGAAGCTAATGTAATGAAATATATAAGCTATCTTAGGCGATTTTCCGGTGATACACAGCTTATGATAATCACACATAGGAGATTGACGATTGAGGGGTGTGATGTACTTTATGGCGTGTTTATGCAGGAAAAAGGTGTATCGAGGCTGCTCAAGCAGGATATGTCGGAGCTTGAGAGTGAATTAATTGAAATCAATTAGAAAGGAGCAAGATGGGATTTTTTTCAAAATTAAAGCAAGGGCTTAAAAAAACAACGGATAATCTTGTAAATTCAATCCAAGGTGTAATAAATTCTTTTACAAAAATTGATGAGGACTTTTTTGAAGAGCTTGAGGAAATGTTAATTCTATCCGATATTGGTGCTGTTACTTCATCAAATATATGTGAAGAGCTTAGAAAAAGGACTAAAAAGCAGGGCGAAACGAACCCTGATAATATTAAAAGCCTTTTAAAAGAAATCATTTCTGAAATGCTTGAGGGCAATAACACTTTAAAAATCAGCACAAAGCCATCTGTTATACTTGTAATTGGTGTAAATGGTGCTGGAAAAACTACAACAATAGGTAAGCTTTCAGCTAATTTAAAAAGTGAAGGCAAGAAGGTTTTAGTAGCAGCAGCAGATACCTTTAGAGCAGCAGCTATTGAACAGTTGAACGTCTGGACACAGCGTGCAGGAGTTGAAATAATAAAGCATAGTGAGGGTGGCGACCCTGCCGCAGTTATTTATGATGCTATTTCAGCGGCAAAGGCAAGGGATACCGACGTAATTATTTGTGATACGGCGGGCAGACTTCATAATAAGAAAAATTTGATGGATGAGCTTGCTAAGATTTCAAGGATTATATCCACACAGCTGCCTGATTCCGATGTGGAAACGCTGCTTGTACTTGACGCATCAACAGGTCAGAATGCTGTTAATCAAGCTAAAAGCTTTAAAGAGGCTGCTAATATTACAGGAATTGTGCTAACAAAGCTTGACGGAACAGCAAAAGGTGGTATAATTATACCTATAAGAAATGAGCTTGATATTCCGGTGAAGCTTGTTGGAGTGGGTGAAAAGATAGACGACTTACAGCCGTTTGACCCTAGGGATTATGTAGAGGCATTATTTGGATAGTATAGGAGTAGTTATGACTGGTTTAACAAATGGGGAAATTCCTCGAAGTAGTATTAATAAAATTGTGCTTGCATCTAATAATAAGAACAAGCTTTTAGAGTTTGAGCAGCTTTTTAAGCCTATGGGCATTGAGGTTATTTCTATGAAAGCTGCGGGTGTAAATATCGATATTATTGAAGATGGTGAAACCTTTGAGGAAAATGCACATATCAAGGCGAAGACAGTTTTTGATATTACAAAATTGCCTACAATAGCAGATGACAGCGGACTTGAAATAGATTTTTTAAATGGCGCACCGGGCATATATTCAGCACGATATGCTGGTGAGGATGCAACCGACCTTGATAAAAATAATAAGGTTCTCGCTGAAATGTCCGATGTGGATATGCCTTTAAGGACTGCTAGATTTGTGTGTGCAATATATTTTATAATCAGTGGGGAAGAGGAGTATTCAATTACCGGTACGGTTGATGGTTTTATTTCTAAGGAAGCTATGGGGAATAATGGGTTTGGATACGACCCGATTTTTCTTGTGGAAGAGGGAAAGAGTATGGCGATGCTTTCAGAAGAAGAGAAAAATGAAATAAGTCATCGTGCAATGGCATTTAAACAATTAAAAGAGATAATCAACAGTCGGAAAGGACTACAAACACATGATAAATAAGCTAAATAGCAAGCAAAGAGCCAAGTTAAAATCAATTTCTTCTACCTATGAAACTATTTTTCAAATAGGTAAAAACGGTATAGGCGAGGAGCTTATAAAACAGCTTTCTGACGCATTAAACAAGCGTGAACTAATAAAAATAAGAGTACTTGAAACCTGTGAATATGATGCAAAAGAGGCATCTATTGTTATAGCAGAAAAAACCTTGAGTGAAGTTGTTCAGGTTATTGGTTCGAAGATAATTTTATTCAGACAGAATGATGACCCTAAAAAAAGGGTGATTAGCTTAGCATGAAAATAGGAATTTTCGGTGGAGCTTTTAATCCAGTTCATAATGGGCATATTAATTTATTGTCGTCAGTTTTGGATAATTTGCCCTTGGAAAAGGTGCTTATTATTCCTACAAAAATTTCACCACATAAGGATACTGTTCTTATTGACTTCTCTCATAGAAAAAAGCTTTTGTCAATTGCCTTTAAAGGCATTAGACAGGCTGAAATTTCAGATATTGAGCAAAGAGAAGAAGGAAAAAGCTATACAATAAATACGATTAATGCTTTAAAACAGATTTATACTAGTGATGAATTTTATCTTATTATCGGTGGAGATATGCTTTTGTACTTTAAAAATTGGTATAAGTATAGAGAAATATTAGCACAATGCAGCGTTGTGGCAGCGGCAAGGCATAGCGATGAATATGAAAGACTTATTAAGTTTTCCAAAGAATTAAAAGGTAATATAGACGTAATCAATGCGAATGTTGTGGATATGTCGTCAAGCTTAATAAGAGAAAAAATAGCTGAAAATCAGGATGTAAGCGGCTTTATGCCTGCTGAATGTGTTGATTATATAAAAAAACATAAGTTATATTCTTAAAATGTCAGGAAGTTTTAATATGGAAAATAAATTAGCTGATAAAATTATAAAAATTTTGAGTGAAACTTTATCTAGAAAAAGGTACATTCATAGCTTAAATGTAGCTAAGGAAGCAGAAAAATTAGCTGTAAGATATGGTGCTGATGTCGAAAAATGCTATTTTGCGGGTCTTTTACACGATATTAAAAAGGAAGAACAACCAAATCTTATGAAGCANCAGGCACTGCTTAATCCCTTTAAGCTTGAAGAGGTGGAGCTAGATACCAAAGCACTTTGGCACGCTCCTGCCAGTGCATATTTTGCATATGAAAAGCTTGGAGTCTGTGATATGGAGATAATAGGAGCTGTAAGATGGCATACTGTCGGTAAACCTGATATGTCATTGACTGAAAAGGTAGTGTATTTAGCTGATTTGGTTTCTGCAGATAGAATGTATGAGGATGTAGCTATTATGCGTAAAATTGCATATACCGATATTGATTATGCAATGTATGTTGCCATGAAAATGGGAATCATCGATGTTTTAGATAAAAATGGTATGCTAGCTATATCCAGTATAGAAGCATATAATTTTTACAGTAAGTTTAATAAAAAGGAGAGTATATGAACAAAAATTCAATTTTAGAAATTGCAGTAAAGGCATTGGATAGTAAGCTTGCACAGGACATTGAGGTGATTGAAATAAACAATCTTACCGTGCTTGCTGATTATTTTATAATTGCAAGCGGCAGCAGCACGACTCAGGTACGTGCTTTAGCTGATGAAGTTGAATTTAAGCTAAAGGAAAATGATATTCCCCCACAAAGGATTGAGGGGTATACTTCATGCAATTGGATTCTATTAGATTATGGAAGTGTTGTTGTCCATGTGTTTTTAAATGAAACAAGAGATTTTTATTCCTTGGAAAAATTATGGGCAGATGGCAAGAAAATAGATGTAAGTAAATTCATTTCAGCCTAATGTTTTGCATAAATTTTGCGATATAAATTGTATAGTTTTAACAAAGTTTTGCTTCAATAAAAAAATAACTCATAAATACTTGACTTTATACTGTTTTTATTATATAATGTAATTCATACATTACTGATATATATCATGATGTAAACTACTTAATTGTAGAAAACCTGTGCCAGCAGGCAAGGGGAGGGATATAGATGGCAGAAATTCGTCTGGGTAAAAATGAGTCTCTTGACACNGCTTTAAAGCGTTTTAAGAGATCTTGTGCTCGTGACGGCGTTCTTGCCGAGGTGCGTAAAAGAGAGCATTATGAAAAGCCTTCGGTAAAGAGGAAGAAAAAGTCCGAAGCTGCTCGCAAACGCAAGTTCTAATAAAGACAGTTAGGACAGCCAACAAAGTAAACGATTGAAGCGGGCGTTTGTCCGCTTTTTCGTATTTTATATCGGAGGGGTTATGTCAGCGTTTGCACCTACTGTTTCGATTAATAGTGTTTTAGATATTGATGAAAAGCTGCTTGATACCTATGGTATAAAGGTGCTTTTACTTGATTTGGATAATACCTTATCCTTGCATGGCAGTCCCATGGCGGAAAAAGGTATTTTTGAATGGCTTTCAAAGATGAAAAGCCTTGATATTAAAATGATTGTAATTTCAAACAATACAAATAAGCGTGTTAAACCTTTAGCTGAGGCTTTGGGTCTTGATTATGTCGCTAATGGATGGAAGCCCTTTACCTTTGGTATAACCAGAGGGTTAAAGCGTCTTAACGCTGATAAAAAGCATTCTGCTATGGTTGGTGACCAGCTGTTTACCGATATTTTAGGCGGAAATATAAAGGGAGTTAAGACTATTTTAGTAGAGCCTTTTCACATTGAAAAAGGTTGGCTTTTTGTAGCTAAAAGAGGATTGGAGAGGCTTTTTTTCAAGCGTGATTATTCTAAGCTGAATAATAAATAAATATTATTTTTAGCATGATTTAAAGGGGAAGAATATGAAAATTCTTACTATTAACGGTCCTAATTTAAATCTCTTAGGTATGCGTGAGCCTGATGTTTATGGCAATAGTACTTTAGAATCAATAAATAATGAAATCTCTGCATACGCAGTAATGAACAATGTAAGCGTCGATTTTTTTCAGTCTAATCACGAGGGTGATATTATAGACAAGCTACATTCTGCTGTTGATAAATATGATGGTATAGTCTTAAATGCAGGCGCTTTTACACATTATAGCTATGCTATTCATGATGCTATTAGGGCTATTAAAATACCTGTTGTTGAGGTGCATTTATCCAATGTTTTTGCGAGGGAGGATTTTCGCAGTAAATCTGTTATTGCACCTGCTTGTGTAGGTTCTGTTTCAGGCTTTGGAAAAAAGAGCTATATACTGGCTTTAATAGCTTTAACGAATAATATTTAAATGGAGAATGATATGAGCAATGTTTTTAAGGCAGATTTATTAGCTGAAAAGCTTGACGATAGTACAGCATTTTTAGTTACTTCTGATGTTAATAGACAGTATCTTACGGGATTTAGCTCTAGTGATGGCGCTGTGCTTATTACAGCTCGGAGAAATTATTTTTTTATTGACTTTCGCTATATTGATAATGCTAGAAAAGGCACATATAGCAATTTTGAAGTGGTTTTGATGACTAATCTAAAGCGCCAGCTTAGAGATGCCTTAAATGCTCATGGTATACACAAGCTTATTGTCGAGTCACAATCAATGACATTGTTTCAATATGAAAAGTATAGGGAGGAGCTTTTCCCTGTTCAAGTCAGTGCTGATAATCTGCTTTCCGACGCACTATCGGCAATGAGGATTATAAAATCTGCTGATGAGATAAAAAATATTATTTCAGCACAAAGAATAGCAGAAAGAGCCTTTGATATTCTTATTACTAAAATAAAAGTGGGACAAACTGAAAAGCAAGTCGCTGCTATGCTAAATTTTCTAATGCTTGAAAATGGTGCTGAGGATATATCTTTTCCCACTATTGTAGCTTCAGGAGCCAATTCTGCTTCACCTCATGCTGTACCTACTGACAAACCTTTACGTGAAAATGAGTTTATACTTTTCGACTTTGGTGCTGTGGTAAACGGTTATCACTCCGACATGACAAGGACTATCGTAATGGGTAAGGCTGATGACACTATGAAAGAGGTTTATACAGCTGTAAAATCAGCAAATCTTGATGCTATAAAGGCGGCAAAGGCAGGAATTACTGCTAAGCTGCTTGACAATGTTGCACGCAGTACCCTTTCAGCTTGGGGATATGGTGATTATTTTGGGCATAGTCTAGGGCATGGCGTGGGTCTTGAAATACATGAGGCACCATCTGTTTCGCCGACTGGAGCTGTTACCTTAAAGCAGGGAATGGTAATCACTATTGAACCTGGAGTATATCTTTCAGGAAAATTTGGTGTAAGGATTGAAGATATGGTGGTAATTACTGAGCATGGGTGTGAAAATTTAACTAATTCGCCTAAAAATCTGATAGTGATATAATTTTTTAAAAAACACTTGCAATTTTGACTCGTTTAGGGTAAAATAATATAGTATTTAATTAATTTTGGAGGATTTTTTATGATTTCTGCTGGAGATTTCAGAAATGGTATGACTTTTGAAGAAGATGGCAACGTAATGCAAATTATTGAGTTTCAGCACGTAAAACCCGGTAAGGGAGCTGCCTTTGTACGTACAAAGGTTAGAAATGTAATTACTGGTTCTGTTGTTGAAAAAACATATAATCCATCTGCAAAATTCCCTACTGCTTATGTGGAAAGGAAAGATATGGAGTATTCTTATAATGATGGTGAGCTGTATTACTTCATGGATCAAGAAAGCTATGAGCTTATTCCTATTGAAACTGCAAAGCTTGGTGACAAGTTTAAATTTGTTAAAGAAAATATGATTTGCAAGGTTGTTTCCTATAAGGGAAATGTTTTTGCTGTTGAACCGCCTAATTTTGTCGAGCTNCTTGTATCTGATACAGAGCCTGGTGTAAAGGGCGATACTGCTACAAATGCAACAAAGCCGGCAACACTNGAAACAGGCGCTGAAATTCGAGTACCTTTGTTTATAAATACCGGAGATATTATTAGGGTTGATACAAGAACCGGTGAATATATGGAGCGTGCTAACTAATACTAAGAATAAATAAATTAGGAAAGGTACTAATATGAAGTTTAGTGAAAAAGCTGCTTATTTAAAGTCGTTGGCTAAGAAAGCCGAGATAGAAACTGATGATTCTAAGGACAAGCTTATAAATTCTCTAGTAGAAATTATTTGTGATATGTCGGAGGCACTTGATAATCATGAAATGGTAATTAATGACCATGATGAAGTTATTGAAGGTTTATGTGATGATTTTGATGAACTAGGTTCTGCTTTGATGCAGGTTGTTAGTGATAACTATGGTGATGAGGTTTATGAGATAACCTGTCCAAAGTGCGAAAAGGTTATTACTAAAGAATTTAATGATATTATGGATGGAAATATATCTTGTCCTAATTGTGGTGCTAAAATTGAATTCGATTTTGACGAAATTGAGGACGGCTGTGGTTGTGACTGTGGCTGTGATCATGAGCATTAATTATTAAGTAAATTTTATGTGAGGGATTTTATGCTTGAAAAACAGTTTGATGGTATCAGAGAAAAGTGTGAGGAGCTTTTTTCAAAAAAGCTTCATGATTATGGTGCTACATGGCTGCTTTTTAGGGATTCCTCTCTTATTGACCAAATGTGGATTAAGATTAAGAGAATTCGTGTTCTTGAAGAAAACGGAGATATTTCCTTAGTTGGAGAAAGCAGAACAGATGAATTTGTCGGCATTTTAAACTATGCGGCAATAATGCTTATGCTAAAGGAATTTCCCGTGGATTTTCCTAATAAAGATGATATTTTAGAGAATACCTCACTGCTTGAAAAATTGGATTTTGAGAGAACGATAGAATTATTTGATAAAATATTTGATAATGCAAAGCAGCTTATGATTAAAAAAAATCATGATTATGGCGATGCGTGGAAATCTATGCAGATTAGTTCTATTACGGATATGATTGTTATTAAGCTTTCACGTGTGAAAAACATATTGAAAAATAATGGTAAGCTTTTGGCATCGGAAAATATCAATGCGCAGTTATATGATGTAATAAACTATTGCGTTTTCGCATTAATAAAAATGGAATATGTTTGATGAATGAGTTTATGCTCATTCATTTTTTATAGCAAATGGTTTTTTTACAGCATATAATGAATGAATCGTATTAATAGGGAGGTATTTTATGTGCGGAATTGCTGGGTGGATTGATTTTAAAAATAATTTAATCGAGCAGAATGAGATAATGTCGGTGCTTTCTGATACCTTGATAGCAAGAGGGCCTGATGCAGGCGGTAAATGGAAGTGTAAAGAGGCATACCTTGTACATCGCAGACTCATAGTTGTTGATCCGGAAAACGGTGGTCAGCCTATGGTGCGTGAAAGGCAGGGAAAGAAATATGTGCTTACCTACAACGGCGAGCTTTATAACACTGAGGATATAAGAGCAAAGCTTTTAGCACAGGGATGTGAGTTTGAGGGACATTCTGATACTGAGGTTTTGCTTACTGCTTACATGGTTTGGGGGGAAAGGTTTTTAGAGGAGCTTAATGGAATTTATGCTTTTGCAATATGGGACGATTATAATAAAACTCTTTTTATGGCAAGAGATAGAGTAGGTGTCAAGCCGTTTTTTTATCATAAATATGATGATGGGATAATTTTCGGCTCTGAAATAAAAACACTGCTTGCACATCCATATGTTAAGCCTGAGGTTGATAAGGAAGGGGTAGCAAGTATAGTTTTATTAGGGCCTGCTAAAAAATGCGGAGATGGTATTTTTAAAGGAATAAAAGAGCTTGAACCGGGTGAATTTGCAAGGCTTTCCTCAGATGGCTTTGAGGTGAAAAAGTATTGGAGATTAAAAGCAGAGCCTCATGAGCAAAATTTGGAGGAAACTATTGATACGCTTAAATTTCTTGTTACAGATGCAATAAAAAGGCAGCTGGTCAGCGATGTGCCGTTATGTACTTTTTTATCGGGAGGACTTGATAGCAGCTTAATTTCAACGATTGCAGCCAGTGAAATGATAAAAAAAGGTAAAATTTTAAGCACTTATTCCGTAGATTATAAGGATAATCATAAAAATTTTGTTGCTTCTAGCTTTCAGCCTGATGAAGATGCACCGTGGATTGAAAGAATGAGTGAATATATAGGCTCAAGTCACACTAATGTGGTGCTTGATACTCCTATTATTTTTGATACATTAGAGCAGGCTGTTGATGCACGTGATTTACCCGGAATGGGTGATGTAGATAGCTCTTTGCTTGTTTTTTGTAAGTGGGCAAGAAAGGATTTTGTAGTAGGGATATCGGGCGAATCCGCTGATGAGCTATTCGGTGGCTATCCATGGTATCATAATCATGATATTTTGTTTGAAAAAGGTTTTCCATGGTCAAAATCAACAAGTGAACGTGCTATGCTGCTTAAAAAAGGTGCGATTGGTGATATTGATCCTAATAAATTTGTTGAAAAAGCATATTCTGATACTGTTTCTAAGACTGAATATTTAGAAACAGACAGCAGAGTTGATAGACGAATGCGTGAAATGTTTATGCTAAACTTTTATTGGTTTATGCAGAATTTATTGGATAGAAAAGATAGAATGTCTATGGCATCGGGATTTGAGGCTAGAGTGCCTTTTTGTGACCATAGGATTGCTGAATATGCGTATAATATGCCATGGGATTTAAAAGCATATAAAGGTAGAGAAAAGGGTATTTTAAGGAGAGTTGCACAAGACTTTTTACCTAGAGATGTTGTATGGAGAAAGAAAAGCCCGTATCCAAAGACTTATAACCCAGATTATATGAATGTGCTTTTAGTAAAATTTGAAAAGATTATTAACGAAAAGGAATGTAGGCTTTTTGAAATATTTGATAAGGGTAAAATGTTTGAGCTTTTAAGCACAAGGGGTGAAAGCTTTAAAAAGAACTGGTTTGGGCAGCTCATGTCATTGCCTCAGCTGTTTGCGTATTTAATTCAAGTTAATTATTGGCTTAATAAATACAATGTGATATTAAAATAGTATAAAAATTGTTGAGCTTGTTCTTTACAGGCTCATTTATTTTGTTAAAAGAATTTTTTGATAGTTTTATTTATACATTAAAAATGTTTAAAATATTAACTTTTTATTTAAAAAAACTTGATTTTATAAAAGAATTATGTTATTATAATACTAAATAAAACATCGGAGGGGTCATGGAAAAAGAAGATAAGAGATTTGCAGTACTTATTGATGCAGAAAATGTTTCTGATAAATATATAAAGGCTATTTTTGATGAGCTATCAAATCATGGAGTTATTACTTATAAAAGAATATACGGAGATTGGACCAAGCCTAATTTAGCTTCGTGGAAATCTATTCTTTTAAATCATTCTATCACACCTATACAGCAGTATTCTTATACAAGTGGGAAAAACTCTACTGATTCAGCTATGATTATTGATGCTATGGATATATTATATTCAGGTAAAGTGGAAGGGTTTTGCATTGTATCAAGCGACAGCGACTTTACAAGGCTGGTTTCTCGATTGCGTGAATCAGGTATGTACATTGTCGGTATGGGGGAACAAAAGACGCCTGCTCCCTTTATTGCTGCTTGCAATAAGTTTAAATATCTGGAAATTATTTCAAAAGATGATGATAGTGAAAATTCATCAAATAATGATAAGCAAAATTGTGTAAATACACAAGTAACTCAGCTTAGTAAAATTAAACGTGCCATCACGGCGATTGTTGATGAAACCTCAGATGAGAGTGGACTTAGCTCTTTAAGTGAGGTTGGGAACATTCTTCAAAAGCGTTATCCTGATTTTGATGTAAGAAATTACGGATTTAACAAGCTTACAAAGCTTGTGGAACATCTTAAGAAATTTGAGCTTATTTATATAAATAATCAAGAAACAAACGCTAGAATTGTGTTTATAAAAAACAAGTCAAAAAAATAAGAGGCTTTTTATGAAACTAGATAAGATTGATAAGAAATTAATTAACATTTTAGGAAAACATGGCAGAATACCTCTTAATCAGCTTGCCAAAGAGGCTTTTTTATCTTCTCCTGCTGTTTCATCAAGGATGGAAAAGCTTGAGAAATCNCAGGTTATTACCGGATACCAAGCAAATATAAATCATCAAAAGCTGGGCTTCCATATTACTGCTTTTATAAATCTAGAAATGCAGCCTAGTTTAAAAAGTTCGTTTTATCCTTTTATAAAATCGTTTAAAAACGTGTTGGAATGTAATTGTGTAACAGGAAATTATAGTATGCTGATAAAGGTGGCATTCCCTAGTACACAAGAGCTTGATACCTTTATAGGACAGCTTCAGCAATTTGGCCACACAAGTACGCAAATTGTTTTTTCAACTCCTGTTGAACCACGCTCTATTGAAATTGATGAAGAATGACAGCAAAAATTATTTTAAAAATGAATAAAACTCCCTCCTTGTTCATATTTATTACAAATGGACAAAGGGGGAGTTTTTTTATGAAAGAACGTTTATGGTACAGTACAGTTTTCGGTGCTTTAGCTGTTTATTTTCTTAGCCTGCTTTGGGATAAGCTATATTTTTTAAGTGAAAATATTATATTGTCAATATTTTCTCCTGTTAATAAAAGCTTGTTTGAGCAGTCAAAGGCTATTATATTCCCATTTTTAATATATTCTATTATAGAGTACTTTTTAGTCAAGCCTAATGTTAAAATATTTGTATCTTCTAAAAGCATTGCTTGTTTATCAATTGCATTTGTTCAATTTGTGCTATATTATTCCTACTTATTTTTTACAGATAGAAATTTAAATCAAGCGATTGTGATAGTTAATGCATTGGCATTATTTAGTGGGTTTATAGTGTTTTTCAAGCTTTATTTCTCGGAATATGATATGTCAAGGCTTTTTATCCCAGCAATAATTGTAATTGTACTTATGTTTGCTCTTAACATTACTTTTACAATAATATCACCAAAAATAGACTATTTTAAGGACCCTTTTTTACATGAATATGGGGCAATAGAATATTATACACAGGATAGAGTTGATATTGATAAGTTAAATTAAACATTCCAAAGGTGATTTTTTAAGTCTACATACCCATTTATAAAAGTGATTCCTTCAGCCTTTAGCAATTTTATTTGCTCATTTTCCCCGCCAAAGGCAAAGGCTTTTGATACACAGCCCTCCCTTGTCACAACTCTGTGACAAGGGATTTTTGCTGGATTTGGATTGGCGTGTAAAGCATAACCCACTACTCTAGACCAGTTTCTATTGCCTGCTAGCCTTGCTATTTGCCCGTAGGTTGCCACCTTTCCTTTAGGAATCTGCATTACTACTTGATATATTTTTTCAAATGTATTCATAATGTTTTTAATTCTCACTATTACATATTCAGAATAGAGGATAATTTATCCTTACATGATTTAATAATTTCATTAGAGCCGATTACGCAAATAGCATTTTCATCAGAAACAGATTTTAAAGTTTTTGCTATATCAGCTAAATCCTTATTAGTGGTACTTAAGATTTGTTTTCTAACTTCAGCGTGTTTTTCATAGCTGTATTCTGTAAAGTAATTTATATCTGCTCTTTTTCCTGTAAGTCTGTTTGATAAAACAGGCTCGCTGCTTGATATTGTGCCTATTATAAACTTTTCTATTGTATTTTTATCAGCGTTTTTTGAAAAGCTTTCTATAAACTCGTCAGCTTTTGAATAAACCTCAAGAGAAGAGTTAGCATTTGGATCGCGATAAGAATAATATGCAGCCAAGCCATCATATTTTACTAGAATACCTGCACCATAGGCACCCCCCTTTACTCTTATGGAATTCCATAAATAATCCAGTGAAAGAATTTTTGCAGCAACCATTAAGCTACCATTAAAGTCAGAATCAACTTTGTATAAATTTGAACCGCAGCTAGCAAAGGATATTTCAGCAGGAACAATGATTCCCTCCTGCTTAACACCGGTTGGACGAATGATATTGTTTTGCTTTTTAATCCCGCTTTTCCTTGTTTTGTTAATAATTCTTACGGCATAATCTTCATCAAATTCACCTGTAATGCTAATAATTAAATTTTCACGTGTGAAGATTTTTTCCTTTAAAGAGTAGAGCTGATTTCTTAATTCATCATATTTTGTATCAAAGTTTTTTTCAATTTCTTTCAGCCAATTATAATATTCAAATCCTGTTAAATACTCTTTAACAGCACCCTCAGCGGATATATAGGAATTTACTCTTGTAAATGCAAAAATATGTCCCGCACTAACAATGTCTTGTTCCAATTTTAGTTTAATTTGCCTTATGAAATCAAGTATCAGTTGTTTGTTTTCGAAAATAGCATGATTAATAATCTCATCAAGAATTTCAATTGCTTTATCTTTGTTTTTTTCTAAGAAGTTGCAGGATATAGTTAAAAATGCTTGGCAATTATCAGTTTCGTTTCTTTTTGCGAAAACCTCAGGTATTACGAATAAGCTGCCTATATTAGTTTTTATTTGTTTATTTAATTCATATGCATCTAAATTTTTTGTACCAATTTCAGTTAATATTTCAGCTAAAAATGCAGCACAAGAAAGCTCGTAGGCGTTTAATCCATTTGCTGAAAAATAGAGGTTTGAATATAAGATTCCTGAGGTATTGATATTGTGATAGAGTATTTTAGTGCCATCTATGCTCTTTTCCTCTAACGGGAGCTTAATAGGCTCTTTTTCAATATCGTCAATGCTTATTGTAGGAATTTTATCTAGATTTTCTTGGCTATCAATAGAATTTTGATAGACCTTCAGCTTTTCATTAAGAGAAATTATTTCTTGCTCTTCATTGATGCTCCAAGATTCCTTTATTTTTAATAATTTTTCTTTTTCCAGCTTTGCTTTTTCTTCTCCTAATGTTTTTGAAGGCTTCATAAATACAGCAGCCTTATGCTTATTTTTTATAAATAGTTCAGAAATTAAATTTTCAAAATAATTTGTATTTAATTTCTTTCTTAGAGCAGAAAAAGTATTTTCAAAAGTAAGGTATAAAGCTGGGTCATTGTCATGAAGCCATGATTTTAATACATACATCGAATAATAAACTCCAGCAGGGTAGGTACCGAAATCACGTTCTCTTTTTCTAAATTCATAGCTGTTGAATGAGGCGACTAGCTGTTCCTTATCTAGCCCTTTTTGTATTATATTTAATAAGGTCGAGTCTATTGCATTTTTAATTTTTTCAAAGTTTTCAGATTTAAAGTTTTTAACATGTATTACTGCTGAAATTTGCTTTGCATGGTCATCGATAAATCCCATTTCAATTTCTTCAGCAAGTCCAGTTGAAACAATAGCTTTCTTTAAAGGTGATTCGTTAGAGCTGCAAAGATAATCGAAAAGTATGTTTAGAGCATATATTTTTTCTTGTTCATCGTATTTTCCTACAACATATCCTGTCGCAAATTGAAACTTACCTTCTGTTGAAGAATTTGCAGGTACTTCAAATTCTTTTGTTTTTTCAATATATGCAATAGGCTTTTGCATTTCTATTGGAAAATGTCCTTTTTGTTTTTCATAAGCACATAGATATGAGTCAAGCAAGCTTAATACTTTTTCAATATTCATTTCACCATCAAGGATAATTTTCGCATTAGAAGGGTGGTAGAATTTTTTATGAGCATTAATAAATTGCTCATAGGTTAAATCGGGAATAGAATCAGGATGCCCACCTGATTCCTTGCCATAGCAAGTATCAGGGTATAAAAGCTTGTTCAGCTCAGATTCAACAATAGCATCAACTGATGAATATACGCCTTTCATTTCATTGTATACAACGCCTTTGTATGTTGGAGCTTCATCTTTTTGACCAAAATATTCATAATGCCAGCCTTCTTGCCAAAAAATTTCCGGCTTTTCATAAATAATTGGATTGAGGACTGCATCCATATATACATCAACAAGATTTAAAAAATCTTTTTCATTCATGCTGGAAACAGGATACATAGTTTTGTCAGAAAAAGTCATTGCGTTTAAAAAGGTATTGAGAGAACCTTTTAAAAGTTCAACAAAAGGCTCTTTTACAGGATATTTTTTAGACCCGTTAAGCACGGAATGTTCAAGAATATGGAAAACTCCAGTGTCATCTTCAGGTGTTGTTTTATATGATATTGAAAAAGTTTTATTTTTTTCTTTTCTTTCAATCCAAAGCAGTTCGGCACCATTTTTTTGGTATTCCATAATATGCATTTTCGCATCAAGTTCATTTATAATTTTTGTTTGCTTAAGCATAAAACCATGAATAATTTTATTTTCTTTCATAAAAAATCTCCTAGCTTTTTCATATTTATATACTTAAATAGTATATCACTATTTTATAAATAAATCAATCCTTTGTTGTATATTAGAAATATTAATTAATAAATAGATTATTTACATAGTAGTGGTGATAAATTCTTGTGCTAAATATACAATAAATATGTCGAAAACTTAAAAAAATATATATTTTGATGAAATAAAAGTTTTTTTAGAAAAATGCTTGACAAACTCAAATAACTATGCTAAAATATTAAAGCAATGTTGATTAGCTGGTGTAGCTCAGTTGGTAGAGCAGCTGATTTGTAATCAGCAGGTCGGGGGTTCGAGTCCGTCCACCAGCTCCAACATAAGGGAGAATTCCCGAGCGGCCAAAGGGGACAGACTGTAAATCTGTTGCAACTTGCTTCGGTGGTTCGAATCCACCTTCTCCCACCAAAAAAAGATTAAAGGGTATTTTAATAATGCCCTTTAATCTTTTTTTATAAAAAAGGTCTAAAATCGTATACACGTCTGAAATTGTATAATAAAAAATCTTGAACATNATGTTCAAGATTTTTGGTGATCCATCGGGGAATCGAACCCCGGACACCTTGATTAAAAGTCAAGTGCTCTACCGCCTGAGCTAATGGATCAGATATTTTGTTTTAAATTTTTAATAACAAACTAATTGTTTTTGACGACGTTATTTATTATATCAAATTCAAAGTGGTTTGTCAATAGCAAATTTAACTTTCTTAAAATTTTATAAATTTATTTTATTTTTCTCGTTGTTATTATGCAAATTAACTAAATATATGCCCGTTCTGCAAATAAAGTACTAGGTAATTAAATTTGCTTTTACGGTAATTCATACCTATAAAACATGGCTAGATGCTGCACAAATCAAAATTCACACTTATTGTGGGTGTGTGAGTTGGTGTGTGTTTTAAGGAATTTTAAGACTTTAGCAGCAAACTTTTCATTTATTAAGCATTGTAATTTATAAATTATTATCAAAACTCTTGACAAGCTGTTTTATCTATGGTAAAATGATTAAGCCGCATGAAAAAGGCTGCTTGTCTATTTTGACAGGCTTAAAACTTTTGTGCCTTATTTTCAGCGAGTCTTATGAAAGAGGTAATGATATGTACGCAATTATTGAAACAGGCGGAAAGCAATATCAGGTTAAAGAAGGTGATATTGTTTTTGTTGAAAAGCTTGAGGCTGATGGAGAAGTAAATTTTGACAAGGTAGTTTTAGTATCTAAGGAGGAAGGCGTTGTTGTTGGCTCTCCTTATGTGGAAAATGTCAGTGTAAAGGCTACTGTTTTAAAAACAGGAAGAGCTAGAAAAATCACAGTTTTCACCTACAAGCCTAAGAAAAATGTAAAAAGAAAACAGGGACATAGACAGCCATATTCTCAAGTGAGAATTGACTCTATTATTGCATAATGATTAATATTAATTTTTTCAGGGAAAATGGCTTGCTCAAGGGATTTAATATTACCGGTCATGCAGGATATGATGAACATGGTAAGGATATTGTTTGCTCTGCTGTTACATCAAGTATTATGCTGAGTATAAATACAATTACTGAATTTTTTAAAATTCCTGCAAAGGTTGATATTGAAGAGAATAAAATCACTTTAGACAGTAAACGCTTAAGCGATTTTCAATCTCAAAATTTAAATATTATACTGAGTTCTCTGAAAAAACATTTAGAGCTGATTAATGAGGATTATAATAGGCTTAATATAAGTTAGATGTATGAATATGATGATGAAAGGGAAAAACTATGATTAAATTAAATTTACAATTTTTCGCACATAAAAAGGGCGGCGGTTCTACAAAGAATGGTCGTGATTCCAATGCTAAGCGTCTTGGTGTAAAACGTGGCGACGGACAATTTGTATTAGCTGGTAATATTCTTGTAAGACAGCGTGGTACAAAGATTCATGCCGGAAATGGTGTAGGAAAGGGTTCTGACGATACTTTGTTTGCTTTAGTTTCAGGCAAGGTTAAGTATGAGCGCTTTGGTAAGGATCGCAAAAAAGTAAGTGTTTATGCTGATTAATAGTTGACTAAAACAGCATTTACCGCTGGTTTTGTTGACTATTTTCGCTCTTGAAAATAAGAACATAATATCGGGGCGGTTTATTCCGCCTCTTATTTGTGTATAATAATTGGTATAATTTCGGATTAAAATATTTATGGAGAATATATGTTTGTTGATAAAGCCAGAATTTTTATAAAAGCAGGTGACGGTGGAAATGGTGCTGTTTCATTTCACAGAGAAAAATACGTTGCTAGTGGTGGCCCTGATGGTGGAGATGGTGGTAAAGGCGGCGATATAATATTTGTCGCTGATACTAATCTATCTACTTTGATTGATTTTAAATATAAAAAGAAATATATTGCTCAATGTGGGGAAAATGGTGGTACTAATAAGTGTACGGGAAAATCTGCACCTCCTCTTGTAATTCGTGTGCCTAAGGGTACGCTGATTAAGGATAGCAATACAGGTAGAATTATAGCTGATATTTCAGATGAAGAGCAGGTGGTTATCGCACGTGGCGGAAATGGTGGAAAAGGAAATCAGCATTTTGCGACGCCTTCACGACAGATACCAAGATTTGCAAAACCAGGTTTCCCTGGGGAAGAATTTGATGTAACACTTGAGCTAAAACTGCTTGCTGATGTTGGTTTAGTTGGTTTTCCTAATGTTGGAAAGTCTACTTTGATAAGTGTTGTCAGTGCGGCTAAACCTAAGATTGCTAATTATCATTTTACTACGCTTACGCCTATTTTAGGTGTTGTAAGGCATAATGATAAGTCTTTTGTAATGGCTGATATACCCGGTCTTGTTGAGGGTGCGAGTGATGGAATTGGTCTAGGACATGAATTTTTACGTCATGTTGAGAGATGCAGATTGATTGTTCATGTAGTCGATGTATCAGGCATTGAGGGAAGAAATCCTATCGATGATTTTGAAAAGATAAATTTAGAGCTTGCAAATTATTCTGAGGAATTGTCAAAAAGGCCTCAGATTGTTGCGGCGAATAAGTCAGATATGGCAAGCGAAGAACAGATTAATGAGTTTAAAACCTACATTGAAAGCAAGGGATTAAAGCTTTTTGTCATTTCAGCGGCTACTACTAGCGGTACAAAAGATCTTATTGATGAAGTAGCTGCGGAGCTAGAAAACCTTCCGCCTGTTAAGGTATATGAGGCAGAACCACTTTCTATTGAAGAAGAGATGAAGCTTCATGAAAAAGAGCATGGTTTTACTATTGAAAAGGTAGATGGAATTTACGTTGTCACAGCAAAATGGCTTGCACCAATTTTGTATAATGTAAATATGGACGATTATGAGAGCTTGCAATATTTTCAAAGGCTTTTAAAGACCAGTGGGATTATTGATGAGCTTGAGAAAATGGGAATACAGGAAAATGATGTTGTTTCAATTTACGATTTTGAATTTAATTATTTAAGATAGAAGGTGTTATTTACGCAGAAAGAATATCCAGTAACAGTTGCACAGGCACGTTCATATAGTCCGTTGACGTTGGCTTTTTTAGGTGATGGAGTTTATGAAGTGTATGTGAGAGAACATATTGTGCTAGTCGGCAGTATGAATGCTGATGAGTTGCATAAAAGGGCTGTATCCATGGTTAGAGCATCTTTTCAAGCAAAGGCTGTTGATTATTTAAGCGATAATAATTTACTATTTGAGGAAGAAATTGATGTTATCCGCCGTGGAAGGAATGCTACTAAAAATTCAGTGCCAAAAAGCAGCAATCCTGCTGAATATCGTAAAGCCACTGGACTTGAGGCTTTGTTTGGTTATTTGTACTTAATAAATAATGAAGCAAGAATGAGGGAGTTGTTTGAGCATATTTGTAATATTGCTTAATATATCCCTTTAGAAAAGGGGAATCATGTCAGGTGTAAAGAAGAGTAAAGGCGATATTTTTAAGAAAATTATAAAAACTATTGCTGATTATATAATTGTTTTGATAGGCACGAGTATATTTGCTTTTGGTGTATATGCTTTTACTGCTCCTGCCAGCATTGCCCCCGGAGGGGTTGCGGGTATATCCACCATTATTAATCATGTATCAGGAATTAGTATAGGTATTCTTTATGCAATAATTAATATACCTTTAATTATAGTTGGATTTATTATGCTGAGTAAAAGATTAATGATAAGGTCGCTTATTTCAGTAGCAACGTTTACACTAATGCTTGATTATATTTATCCTCTTTTTATGTCGGAGTATAATGGCGATGGAATTTTATCATCTATCTTTGGCGGAATAGTTTTAGGTATTGGCTTGGGAATTGTTTATTCAAAGGAAGCAACCACAGGCGGTACTGATATAGTGAATAGAATTATTTTGAAGTTTTTTCCTTATTTTAAAATAGGGCAGATAACTTTTTTTACTGATACAATTATTATTATTTCAGCTATGCTTGTTTTTCGTGATATAAATGCAGGGTTATATGCTATTATAGTTATTTTCTGTCAAGGGAGAATGATTGATAAGCTTGTCTATGGCGGATTTGAGGCTAAGCTGCTTACAATATTCACTGATAAACCGCAGGAAATTTCAAAAATTATTATGAAAATGGGCAGAGGTGCGACTATTGTAGATGGAAAGGGTGCATATTCTGGCAACAATAAAAACGTACTTTATACAGTTGTTCAAAAAAATCAATATTTTAAATTTAAAAAATTAATAAGACAAACCGATCCTAATGTTTTTTTAACAGTTTCTTCAGTAAATGAAGTACTGGGTACGGGATTTAAAGAATTCAAAGAATAGAGGTGCAAAAAATGGCTGGTCATTCTAAATGGAATAACATTAAAAATAAAAAGGAAAAAACTGATGCTCAGCGGGCAAAAATTTTCACTAAAATAGGCAGGGAAATTATGGTCGCTGTAAAAGAGGGGGGTGTCGACCCTACTTCTAATAATAAGCTGAGGGATTTAATAGCTAAATCACGAGCTAATAATGTTCCCATGGATAATATTGACAGGCTTATAAAAAAGGCAGCAGGCGAAGGTGATAAGAATCACTATGAAACCTGTGTATATGAAGGATATGGTCCGAGTGGTGTTGCTGTTATGGTAGAATGTCTTACTGATAACAGGAATCGCACTGCCGGTGAAATTCGTCATTATTTTGATAAAAGTGGAGGCAATCTAGGAACAAATGGTTGTGTTTCTTTTATGTTTAGCTTAAAGGGAATAGTAGTAATTGATAATGAAGAATCAGCCTTTGATGAGGATAAAATTATGGAAGATGCTTTGGAGGCTGGTGGAATTGATGTAATTTTTGAAGATGGCGGTGTAGAAATTGAAACTGAACCGGCTGAAGTAGGACAAGTAGCACAGGATTTAAGAGAAAAAGGATACAATGTAGTTTCGGCTGAGGCTGAGCAAATTCCTGACACTTATGCGAAGATTGAAAATGATGATTTGCAAAAAAAGATGCAAATGCTTTTAGATTTGCTTGAAGATAATGACGATGTCCAAAATGTATGGCATAACTGGGAAGAATAGAAACACACGATAATAGAGCCATTTAAACGATTTTTTAAAAATTAATGATGCAATATGTATCTTATGTGAGTACATATGGTTATTTCTTAAAATATTTTAGGTTTGTAATAAAAATTTTTATAAGTCCTTTTGGTAAAGCCGAAGGGACTTTTAGTTTATAAAAAAATAATATTTGATGTTGCAAAAATTACCACTAATAAAAGTCGATTAACAGAAAATAATATTAACACAAAGGCAAGAGCTTTTGTAAATTAAAAATATTAAAACAGAGATTTGATAATAAAAAATTCAAAAATTTGTTTTAGTTTTAGAAAAGAAGGAGAATTAATCATGGCTAAGAATAATGAAGCTTTAAAAAGTATGAAGCAGCAGGCTGCTAATGAAGTAGGCGTAACTCTTAAGGAAAATGGTTACAATGGCGACCTTACAGCTAGACAGGCTGGTTCCATAGGGGGACAAATGGTTAAGAAAATGATTGAAAGCTATCAGGGTAAGTAGACTTTTTTCTAATATAAATAAACCATTATAAATCGTCAATAATCTTTAACAGACGTAAATAAAATGAAAATATTATTTTTAGTATAAGCAAATATAATAAATATTTTCAAAAATAACATTTTTTTATGAGATGTTATTTAAACTTAAAAACGCCCTTAATTTTACTAAAAGTAAATTAGGGGTGTTTTTTTAACTATTGTATATAGATAATGAATCAATATTTTTATAAGATAATTAAAAAATAAAAGCCTTGCAAAAACAAGGCTCTTAAAAATTCAATTTTAATTAAAACT
>JGI24712J26585_10000450_pt1 | contig 35629 bp, 26 predicted proteins | sample BioPla3DNA2_FD_26585 | JGI IMG/M metagenome (IMG submission 26585)
CTGGTTAGAATGCCTGCCTGTCACGCAGGAGGTCGCGGGTTCGATCCCCGTCCGTTCCGCCAATCCTTATAGAAGGCCCGAACATTTGTTCGGGTTTTTTCATTTCTGTGCACTGTAGTTTTAAACTCTCATATTACTTTGCAACCTTTTGCTTATTCGCAAGGCTTAAATCTGTTTGCTATAGAGGCATTTTACCTCTTGTCCTATAGGTTGACTATCCTAAAGAGTATTTCAATACCAAGTGATGATTTATGCGCGGTTCTTATGATGCTATTGTTTGTCTGATAGGTAAGAGAGAACCTCTTACTTGACTTTGGATGTTATAGATTCCTGGCAGAAAAAAGCCTGACATTATGTCAGGCAATTTAACGAATTTATTTTTTGCATCCTTAATTGGTTTATCTACTAAAACCAGTTATGCTCTTTAGATTTATTATAACGTACGCTTATTGAGCGTGAGAACCACATGTTGCTTATCTCGTCTAACTGTCCTGTCTGGAATGCATAGAGAATAGCTCTGTTAATGTTGTGCAAGAGTTTAATATTATTTGGTGAAACTGCAACACGATATAAGTGGTAATGCTCCTCGCTCTGCAGATCAAGTACGTTTAGCTGCTTTAGCTTGTGTTTTGTAATGTAGTAGTTTGCACTTGAGCGACTGTCAACAACGCCAATGCAGTTTCCTGTATATAATGCTTTAAAGGCAGCTTCAGTGCTTTCATAAATCATGATTTTTGAGTTACTGAAGTTCTTTCTTAAAAACTTCAAAACATGAGGTTTGTCGGTCAGACAGTAACCTTTTGAGGTGCTCTTATTTTCGCTCTTTTCTAAAAACTCATTTGATGTTTCATCGTTTCGTCTGACGATGATGATATTGTTTTTATAATAAGGAATGGATAGCAGGTACTTATCACCTGACTTCAGATCTTTTGCATCAAATGGAGCAATGACAACATCTACCTGACCGTTTGTAAGACTTCTTTCAAGTGAACTAAAAGGAATGATTCTAAACTCGATGTTTAAATCAAGTGCGTTTCCAATAATATTCATCAGGTCAATATTAAAGCCGCGTAACTCGCCGATATCATTGGTAATACTAAATGGGGCAGAGTACCCATCCACGCCAACGTAAATGGTATTCTTCTCCCTTAGCATATATCTGAAAACGCCAGAGCCTACAATAAGTAGTAATGCAGTTATCACTACAAGCTTAATTAACCTAATCAATTTCTATCTCATTTGTTTAAATCTTGATANGTATGATAAATATACAATTAGTTTTGATTAAGATCAAAATTGAGCGGTTGATATGTGAGTGTTATCTTGAAATAAAGGGGATTTTGATGGGAATACGGAGAGCTGTGCTCTCCGTATAATGAATTATTCTTCTTTTAAAGTGTCAAGAATATTGTTGCCAAACCAGTGCATGCTTACCTTTTCAAAGGTGCCGTTTGCAGCAACNTCTTTTAAACCGCGATTGATTTCATCAAGAAGCTTCTTATTGCCTTTTCTTACAGCAATACCGTAGTACTCTTTATCAATGTGCTGCTTAATCTGAATTGAGGTGAAACGACCGCTTCTGTCTTTGGCCAGGAAGAAGTCATTTACAGGCTTGTCGTGAATAGCAGCTACACAGCTGCCGTTGCCAAGCTCAATGTAAGTCTCAGGAGGAGTATTAAAGATTTTAACCTCTGATTTGTCTAAGAACTTCTGTGCAAAGTTAGTACCGGTCGCTGCAAGCTGTGTACATACTGTTTTACCCTGCAGTTTCTCGTATGAGTCATATTCTTTGGCGTTACGCTTTTCAATCACATAACTCATACCGCAAAGATAGTATGGATCAGAGAAATCGACCTGCTTTGCTCTTTCCTCAGAAATAGTAAAGCCGGAGATAATTAAATCAATGTTGCCAAGCTTTAATGATGGAATAAGACCATCAAAAGGCATAACAGTAATTTTTACTTCATAACCTAAGTCTTTACCGATCTCCTTAATAAGGTCGATATCAAAACCTGTGATATTGCCATCGTCGCCGATATAAGTAAATGGAGCAAAGGCACCTTCGCAGCCAACATTTAATACCTTGTTGTCAGCTGCATCTGATGTAAATGAAGCTGATAAAAAGCCAAAGCCTAAAAGACCTATTAGGGCAGATTTTAGTGATTTAATCATTTGATGATCCTCCGCACGTTATTGTATTAGATTTAGCAGAAAAAAGTAACAGAATCACAATTAAAAGAAATCAGATTTTATTCATTAAAAATGAAATGTGCCTGTATTCTATAGCTACAGCTAGAGCATGAAACTATAAATTCTGTTTTTTATCTTTAATAAGTGTTTTTTTATCTCGCTCGATTAGAGTGCTCTGTGCTCTAAAAGTTGCCTAAAAGAGCTAAATTTTTTATAATGATTAAATTTAAAAGTTATGATGCGTAGTTGTATTTTGAATATATAAATACTTTCAAAATATAATTACTGCATGTTTATTATCAAATGCCTATAAACAACAGAGGCTTCATTTATATGTCAATGCGTTCAAATTACTGCGCTGATGTGAATTTAACCCATAAAGATACTACTGTTACTTTATGCGGTTGGGTTAATCGTAGACGTGACTTAGGTGGTCTAATTTTTATTGATCTTCGTGATAGAACTGGTCTTATTCAGGTGGTTTTTGAGCCTGATAACGAGCAGCTTCATGCTATTGCTTCAACTTTACGTAATGAATTCTGTATCTGCGTAGAGGGTGTGGTTAAAGCACGTCCTGAAGATCAGGTAAACAAGAAGATGGCTACAGGTCAGGTTGAAGTGTATGCAAAGAACTTAAAGATCTTTAACAAAGCCGGTGTATTACCACTAGACTTCAATCAGGAAAACTCAGAAGAGCAGCGTTTACGCTACAGATACTTAGATTTACGCCGTCCTCAGATGGTGGAGAAACTTGTAANCAGAGCAAAGATCACTCATTTTGTTCGTCAGTTCCTAGATAGCAACGGTTTTTTAGATATCGAAACCCCAATGTTAACTAAGGCAACTCCTGAAGGTGCACGTGATTATCTTGTACCATCACGTATTCACCATGGCAAGTTCTATGCTCTACCTCAGTCACCACAGCTGTTCAAGCAGCTTCTGATGATTGCAGGTTACGACAGATACTATCAGATNGTTAAGTGTTTCAGAGACGAAGACTTACGTGCTGACAGACAGCCTGAATTTACCCAGATTGATGTTGAGACATCTTTCATGTCATCAGATGATGTACGAGCAATCATGGAAGAAATGATATGCAAGTTATTCAAAGAGATGAAGAACGTTGACTTAGGTCCACTTCCTGTAATGAGCTGGGAAGAGGCTATGGACAGATTCGGTTCAGATAAACCAGATTTAAGAATCGGTTTTGAGCTGAAACTTGTTGATGATGTTGTAAAGAACTCCGAGTTTAAGGTTTTATCAGAGCCTGCATGTGATGAGAAATCACGTGTTATCGCTTTTGCTCTGCCAGGTGGCGCAGCTTTAAGCCGTAAGCACATTGATGAGTACACCGATTATGTTAAGAAGATGGGTGGCTCAGGTCTTATTTACATCAAGGTAAACGAGCTTGCACAAGGTGCATCCGGTCTTAAATCCTCAATTAGCAAACATGTAACAGAAAAAGAATTACTTGATTTAGTAGCTAAAGTAGATGCTAAAGACGGTGATATGGTATTTATTGGCTGTGGTCCTCGTGTTAAGACTGCTACAGCAATGGGTGCACTACGTTTAAAGACAGCAAGAGATTTAAATCTTGTGTCAGACGGTTACAAGGCATTATGGGTTGTAGATTTCCCAATGTTCGAGATGACCGAAGAGGCAGGTTTAACTGCAATGCATCACCCATTTACCGCACCAAAGAATGTAACTCCAGAGCAGCTTATTGCTGATCCTATGTCAGTTTATGCTGATGCATACGATCTTGTAATCAACGGTTACGAGTCAGGCGGCGGTTCAGTACGTATCTATGATGAGAACATGCAGAATGCAGTATTCACTGTACTTGGCATTTCTAAAGAAGAAGCAAGAGAGAAGTTCGGCTTCTTGCTAGACGCTCTATCATTTGGCGCACCTCCACATGCAGGTTTGGCTTTCGGTCTTGATCGTGTAACCATGTTAATTACATGCACAGATAACATCCGTGATGTAATTGCATTCCCTAAGACCACAGCTGCAGCATGTTTAATGACAGATGCACCTAATGTTGCAAATGCTGATGCATTAAATGAGCTTGCAATTGAGATTACAGATTTAGAAAAGTAATGCGAAGCTTTCAGATAGGAGATTAAAATGGCAGGACATTCAAAATGGGCTAATATTCGTTTCCGTAAAGCAGCCCAGGACGCAAAACGTGGTAAAGTTTTTACTAAACTTATCCGTGAAATTACAACTGCAGCTCGTATGGGCGGCGGCGATGAGTCAACCAACCCACGTCTACGTTCAGCTGTTGTAGCAGCTCTTGCTCAGAACATGACCCGTGATACCATCAAGCGTGCTGTTGACCGTGGTATCGGTGGCGGTGATGGTGTTGATTTAGAGAACATCACTTATGAAGGTTACGGTGTTGGCGGTGTTGCAGTTATGGTTGAGTGCATGACTGATAACCATAACCGTACCGCATCAGAAGTTCGTCACGCTTTCTCTAAGTTTGGCGGTAATCTTGGTACTACAGGTTCTGTAGGCTACCTGTTCACCCGAAAGGGCGTTATCAGCTTTGCTCAGGACGAAGAAGGCAACATGCCTGTTGATGAAGACAAGGCAATGGATATCGGTCTTGAGGCTGGTGCTGATGATGTTGTAACAAACGACGATGGTTCAATCGATGTTTACACAACACCAGAAGCATTTGCTGACGTTGTAGAGGCTTATGAGGCACAGAGTATCAAACCTACTAATGCTGAAGTTTCAATGGTTCCATCAACCGAGTCAGAGTTAGACGCTGAAACTGCAGTTAAGTGCATGCGTATGATTGACGCTCTAGAAGATCTTGATGATGTTCAGAACGTATATCACAATGCCTCAATTCCTGATGATGTTGAGCTAGATTAAGCAGCAGTAAAAAAAATTGTAAAAATTTTTTGCTTTTTACTGGTTGTTAAACTATACCTTATTAAGCTAAGTGGGCAAGGAGTGTGCTCCTTACCCATTTGCTTTTAACTACAGCTCCTTATTTAGGAAAAAAAAGATAAATGGATAACAATTCAGCAAGTACCGAATTTAAGCAACTTATCGCAAAAGGTAAGGATCAAGGTTACTTAACAATTGACGAAATCAATGATTTAATTCCTCCTGATATTATCAGTGGCGATCAGCTTTCTGTATTTATTCAGACCTTCATTGATATGGGTATTACCGTATGTGATACACCTCCTGAGGCTGACGACCTTTTATTAAACGGCAATTCTCAGACTGATTCAGAAGATGTTGAAATTGTAGCTAATCAGTTAGACAGTTCAGTAGACATTGGCCGTACCACCGATCCTGTACGTATGTATATGCGCGAGATGGGTAATGTATCCTTATTGACTCGCAAAGACGAAATTGAAATTTCAAAGCGTATTGAGCGTGGTACAAACGATGTACAGCTATGCCTGGTTGAATATCCTCAGGCTATGGAAGAGTTATTTGCCCGTTATGAGCAGACTCTTGATCCAATGTCAGAAATCAAGCTAGGTGATATTATCAACGGCTTTGCTGATCCTTCTGAGCAGGAAGACGATGAAGCTAACATTGATATCAATGTAGATGAGAATGCAGAAGCTCAGTTAGATAAAGAAATTGAAGCTTTAGATGAAGACGAAGATGATTTAGGCGTTGCTATTGCAACCACCAAGAAATCAAAGAAGAGCAAAGCATCAAAAGCTGATGACGATGTTGATGATCTNGATGATGAGGATGAAGACGAGCCAGCTGANTCTCCAAATAATTCAGGTCCTGATCTAGAGGAGACTCACCGTCGCTTTACAGAGCTTAGAGTACAGTTTGACAAGGTAACAGCTGCAAGAGCTAAATCCCTAACAGATAAGAAGTACCTAAAAGAGCTTGAGAAGTTAATTGAGATCTTCAAGACCTTTAAGATTGTTCCATCTCAGCTTGAAAGCCTGCTTCGCAAAATGCACGATATGATGGATCGTGTTAAGAGACAGGACAGACGTATCCGTGAAATCGCTGTTGGCCGTTGTGGCATGAAGATTGATGAATTAAAGAAATTCTACANTGAAACAGATGACGAAGCTGATATGAACTGGTTTAAGAAAGCAACCAAGCTTAAGAAGCCTTTTGCTGCCAAGTTAAAGGAATATGAAGGCGAAGTTCAAAAATGCGTAGACAATCTAAAAGAGATTGAGCAGGACGCAGGCATTAACATCGCACGTTTACGTGATTTGTCACGTAGAATCATGATGGGTGATGCTATGGCTAAGAAAGCCAAGAAGGAAATGGTTGAAGCAAACCTTCGTCTTGTGATTTCTATTGCCAAGAAGTACACCAACCGTGGTTTACAGTTCCTTGATCTGATTCAGGAAGGTAACATCGGTCTTATGAAGGCTGTAGATAAGTTTGAGTACCGTCGAGGTTACAAATTCTCAACTTACGCTACATGGTGGATTAGACAGGCTATTACCCGTTCTATTGCAGATCAAGCTCGTACTATCCGTATCCCTGTTCATATGATTGAGACTATTAACAAGTTAAATCGTACCTCTCGTCAGATGTTACAGGAAAAGGGTAGAGAACCAACAGCTGAAGAATTAGCCTCAAAGATGGGCTTACCTGAGGATAAGATCCGTAAGGTTATGAAGATTGCCAAGGAGCCAATTTCTCTTGAAACTCCTGTAGGTGATGATGACGATTCACATTTAGGCGATTTCATTGAGGATAGCTCTATTGTTGTTCCAGCAGAAGCTGCAACATCTGAGAGTCTAAAGAACGCAATTAACGGCGTTTTAGATGAGATGCCTCCACGTGAAGCTCAGGTTCTGCGTATGCGTTTTGGTATTGGTATGCCATCAGACCACACTCTAGAAGAGGTAGGTCGTCAGTTTGGTGTTACCCGTGAGCGTATCCGCCAGATTGAAGCTAAGGCTCTACGTAAGTTACGTCATCCTTGCAGATCACAGGGATTACGTGGTTTCTTAGACTAATTCACACATGAAAAAAGCCAATCGATTTTCGATTGGCTTTATAAAAGTCCCTTCATTGTAAGGGACTTTTGTATTCAGAATGCTATTAAAGCACAGCACCTAATTCCTGACGGATAAATGCGCCTGCACCTAAAAGACCTGCATCGCCGTTTGAAATAACGTATACAGGGATCTTAGAGAGCATATCCTTAAAGCGACCTTTCTTCTCAAAGTTCTCTCTAAATTTTGAATTCTTGAAGTATTCGATAAAGCGTGGAACGATACCACCTGCAATATAAACACCACCTTTTGATAACAGGTTAATTGCAAGGTTACCGCCAAATACACCCATCAGTGCGCAGAACTCATCAACTGTCTCTTTGCAGTCTGGGCATGGGGTAGCTGCAAATGCACCTGCTGTAACGTCGCAAGGCTCAAGATCTTTAACCTCATGACCGTTTAGAGTTGCAATTGCCTTATACATGTTAACAAGACCCTGGCCTGATAGTAATCTTTCAGCTGATACGTGTTCATACTTCTTGCGTAACTCAGCTAAAATTGCATCTTCTCTTGGGGTTGTGGTTGTTACATAAACGTGACCACCTTCAGATGGAAGAGCAATCCACTTCTGAGCTACCTTTACAAGGAAACCTACACCTAAACCGGTACCGGCACCGTAGATTGCCATTGGTGCGCCATCAACAATCTTGTCACCGCCTAACTGAGTCATCTGGCTCTTGTCAATTGCAACTGCGCTCATTGACATAGCAGTGAAATCGTTAATAAAGATTAGATTATTTAAGCCAAGGTTAGCTTTCATCTGAGAAATAGAAAACTCCCAAGGATTGTTGGTCATCTTTATATGATCGCCATCTACAGGACATGCAATAGCGATACATGCATTTTCAAATTGTGCACCTGTTTCCTGTCTGTATTTAACAATAACGCCTTCTAGTGACTCGTTATCAACTGAAGAATACACTTTAGTATTAGATAATGTTCCATCAGCTAAATTAACTAGTGATAATCTAGCATTGGTACCGCCAACATCACCAACTAGTGCAACGCCTTGAAGCTTGCTCATTTTGACCTCTAAATATTCGTTAACTAAAAAATTGCAAAGTACATTATACTTAATCTTAGTTTTGGAATTATCCACAAAATTCTACTAAGACTTTATAATATTAACCATCTCACATTATTTTTTGTTATAACGCAAAATAGAATATACATTATTTGTTATTACGCACTATATAAGTGCTAGTACTCTTAACATAAGTACTAGCATAAATTATTGTCAGTTAACTGTTTTGACTATTATTATCATCTGTATTTTTTGCATAATAGTAATCAAAATCATCTGATGATAAGTCTAATGATGCAAGCAGAGTGTCTGAATACAGTTTTGAAAAAGACTCCTGCTCTTTTGAATAGGACAATTTTGATTTTGTCTTTTTCTTATCATAATTAAACTTATGTTTTGATGAATCAGAAAACAGAGTGTTATCAGAATTATCAGCATAATTATTTAAAAAATCCTGGCCATAAATTCCTGAAAAAGGTGGTACAGGAGCCTGAACAGGCTTTGTTACCACACTGATGCTGTGTATTAGTGTTCCTTTTAGATTTTTGTTTTGCACAAAGTAGAACTGTGTGCCGTTATCTTTATTTGAGTAGGTGTGATTGTAGATCCCTGGTTTATTTATATCACTTGTATAATCAGCTTTAATATCAACGTAGTTTTCTACATTAAAGTAAGGATTGTTTACCATCTGCATATAGTTGTAGCTCTTATTCTCATCATAAAGATAAGTCTCATTCTCTCCTACAAAAAACGGAGCATAAAAATCCTTTAGCTGATAGCCTGAATCGGTTAACACGTAATTGTAGGAATCAGGAGTGCAGTTTAAAGAATTATAAGAAACGCTTGGGTTTCCAAAGAGTTTAAATGATGAATCATCGGATACATCATTGTTTGTAAAGACATCTCCTTTTAGGGTAAGAGAAGAGAGGGCTGCACCTGTAATATAACCTTTTGAGATATTCTCTTTATCATTGAGTCTTTGAAGTGCCTTTTGACTGAATGATGCTGAGACATTGAAAAAGGTGTTGCCAGTACCTGATACACCTGCAATACCGCCTGTGTTTACCTTGTTAGACCCAAGATTTGAAAAAATAACATCAAAGTCAGTTACATCAGAATTTGAAATGGTGCTGTTTGTAATAAAGCCTGCTAGTGCTCCTAAACTGGTATTGTTTTTTCCGTTTTCCAAGGTGATTTTTGAGTTTTTAATTTTTAAATCAGATACGGATGCGTTCTCAAGTTTTGAGAATAAACCGATGTTTGTATCTTTTGAGCCATCAAAAGTCAGATCAAAAGTTACATTGTTAAAAGCACCATCAATCTTTCCTGTAAAGGCGCTGCCTCCTGTAAGGGTATTGGTGATATTTCCTAAATCGATATCATTGGTAATAAAGTAACTGCCATTAAGATCNTTTGATATNTTTAAAAGCTCTTCTTTTGTGGAGATGGCNGTCTGTCCTGTATGATCTACAAGACCGTCTGTTCCNGATAACTTATANGTTTTTGAAAAATCAATGCCGTCTCTTCCGCCTATATCGATTCTTTTAGTGGAGCTTANAATCTTTAAATTGTCAGAATCCTCGTTAGTAAGAANAACTTTATTGTCATTAGTAAGAGTTTTGATATTCTCAATATCACGAATGATAACNTGTGAGCCGTCAATTAAAAGATTGTCGGTTTTTACAGAGCCTATGAGTTTTACTTTTCCCATACCCTGATAGCTAGTTNAAAAATCACCAGAATCCATATAGTTTAAGATCTGCTTTTCATTTATCTTTGAAGTTGACAGTCCTACCTTGTGGGCGGTAATNGAGCCTGTAGATGAGAGGGTGATACCGTTTGGNTTTACAAGGTAAAACTCACCTTTATTTACAGCAGATACAGTACCTTCAATAACTGAGGCGCTGCTTCCNCGCACCAGATTTAAATAGCTTTTGTCATCAAAAACCACCATCTTGTCTTTACCTACGCTAAAGGACTCCCAGCTGATTANATTTTTTGGAGTCTTTGAGGATACGTAGGTNCTGATATCGTTAGTATGGATCTGGGCCTGTCCGTGCAGTACCTGACCTCCTGTAGGAAGGTCTGAGGCAATAGCAGATAATGAGATATTTAGTGAAACAAATACAGTTAATGGTTTAAAAATTTTCATGGTAAATCCTATAAGCTTGAGTAGCCAAATTTAATCAGAAGAGTAGTGCTGTTCTCTGCGAACTTTTTGTTCTTGCCAAAAGGGATATTGACTGATGGATTAAGGTAGAATCCCTCGTAATTAAAATTCGATCCGATACCAAAACCGTATAGACTCTCTTTTTTAGAATTTACGTTTTTAGCATGAGACTGCATTAAATTTACATAGACATTTGAATAGGTGTTTATTCTTGACTGCACCTTTAAATCGTCAAACAAACCGATATCAGCTGAGGCAATATTGCTCTGATAGGCTTTTACAGCATAAGCTCCACCTAACATGAATTTATCTGATGCATCAACAGATGTGTTTGCATACTGAATATTAAGAGTGTTTGTAAGTGTCAAATCATAAGGAAGAGGCACANTNACCATATTCTCAAAATTAAAGATGGTGTAGCTCTTATCTTCGTATAAATTGTAGTCATCATCGTTTTTTAACCTGCCGTAATTTAAGGTCAGGTTATTAAAGACGGATACCTTTTCAGATAGGGCATCAAAACCTAGTGAAAAACGTGAGCCGTAGGTATGGCGCTTTAATCTGACATCAAAGGCATCAAGATTATCCTGCATTGATTTATAGTAGGGATTTATTTTTGCTTTTAATCTGTAATTCTCATCTATGTAAAGCAAACTTACAAAGTATGGGTCAAGATTGTATACACTGCCGTTTGCCTTTAAATCCTTGTACTCACCTGACAGATCATATAATCCATAGGAAAAGGATAGACCTAATACATCTAAATTACTGTCTACAGGCAGTTTAAAATCAAAGCCGTAGTTCTGCTGCTTTTTATCTGTACTTGATGCATAGAAGGAAAATTTATCGGCACTTTTAAAAATATTGTCGGTATTAAAAATTCCTACAAGGCGGTTTTTACCTGAGTTTTTAGTACCGTAGTTGTCATAGAAGATCTCATAGCTTACAGGATGTTTATTCTGTAGATTTAAAGTTAAATCAACCATGTTATCTGCGTTATTTGAAAAGTAGCCTGAGATATCAAAGACATTTAAATCCTGAACCTTTAAAAGGTGATTGTTGATGGTCTTTGATGAGATATCCTTATTCTGCTCATGGCGCACCGCATTTAATAATTTATAAACGGTGCCATTTGAGCAGTTGCTCTGATTCTCAATAATAATTTCGTTTAATCTTGCACTTTCAATTACGACCTTTAAGACGCCGTTAGTACTTTCCTGCTCAGGGAAATAGGCTCGGGCTGCAAGATAGCCTTGTTTCTGATAAAAGGCACTTAACTCATTTAAAAGATTCTGTAAAAGCCTTGCACTGATTTTTTTTCCAAGATAGTTGTTTAAAACAGTATTGAGGTTTTGAATTTTAAGCTCCCTTGAAGAGCTTATCTCAATATTGTTAAGAGTCTGTGCCTGGACCTTTGCTCCATACAGAGTACAGGCAAGTGCTGAAGTTGATACAATTGATAATAATATTTTTTTCATAAGGTATTCTCCAATCTGAATACCCTTATTATGAAAATAAAAAAATGGGCGCCTTCGTTTTAGTGCGCCCAAATGAAATAATCTGAATTTTTTTTTACTTTTTTTATTATCTTTTAATGAAGCTCATTAAAAGATACGAAAAAGTCTTTTACAAATAAAGAGAAGGTACATAAACCGAGAACATAGCGGCTGATGTTATATGCAACGAGAATAGGTCCATAGTTGTGAACGAGTGTATCGTTATCAAGGTTTAATGACGGCATGGTAAAGAACATCAGTATATAAAATGCAAGCGGCAGTAAAACCGTACTCCATATTATACAGGCTCTAAAGTAGAGCTTATAACGGTTGGCCTTAAAGCCTTCAAAGGCTATAAAGATAAGCGTAATAAATAAGATTGCAATACGCACAGGATCGGTTGGAAAAGATGCATAAGTGTTTGCTACAAACAGGTATAAAGATATCAGTTTTAAAATGCTTATCAGCAGGTATTTGTAATTGTCCATGCGTACTCCTTTTATGCCTTGATAAATTTTAACAAATAATTGAATTGATGAGGTGATTTATCTAAAATGCAAACTATGCTACTTTAGCTCAGTAGGTAGAGCAGCTGATTCGTAATCAGAAGGTCACCAGTTCGATTCTGGTATGTAGCACATGAGTTTCTAAGTCCTTTCTAATAAACATTTTATATACTTGAAAACAGGCTCGTACAAGCTTGTGATTTGTCACGCTAACAGATAAAAAAACACAAAACTTTAGTTAAATTTTATTAAATATATTAAAATGAGCAATCAATTTATAAAGTTAGGTTAAGTTTTTTTATGTCTGAAGTAGTCATCGGTATCGATCCTGGTTCTCGCTTTACTGGCTATGGAATTGTTAAATTAGCCGGTAACGATGCCCATTATTTAGGATCGGGTTGCATAAAGACCGGAGATGGTGATCTTGCATCTAAACTTAAGATCATCTTTGATGGTGTGACTGCTTTAATCGAACAGTTCAAACCTGACTGCATGGCTATTGAGGAAACATTTTTATCTAAAAATGTTCAATCTACAGTAAAGCTGTCAGAGGCTCGTGCAAGTGCCATTGTTGCAGGCGCAAATCTTGGTTTATCCGTATATGAATATACTCCTATGCAGATTAAGCAGTCTGTGGTTGGATATGGCTGGGCGGATAAAACTCAGGTGCAGTATATGGTTAAAACCATTCTGCGTTTAAATGGTACTCCTCAATCTGATGCCGCTGATGCACTGGCCTGTGCGTTATGTCATTGCTTTACAAGTAAAGTTACACGGGCAATGGGCTCACAGGTGGCTAATACATCCTCAATTCATGGCCGTCTTCAGGGAGTTAAATAAGAGATTTAAATATGATTGGTAGTTTAAACGGTAAAGTATTACGTGTAGATGGAGTAACTGCTCTTATTGAAGTAAACGGAGTAGGGTACGAGGTGGACATGCCTGTTACCTGTTTAAATTCCATTAAAAAAGACAGCACTGTCTTTATCTTTATTCAGCATGTAGTAAGAGAAGATGCTCAGGTTTTATACGGCTTTAACACCTATGATGAGCGAGCACTGTTCAGAGAGCTTGTAAAGGTAAACGGTGTAGGCCCTAAGATGGCACTTTCTGTTTTATCAACCTTTAGTGTTGAGGATTTTATCAATACCTTAATCGCAAATCAGAGCAAGGCTCTAGAGCAGATACCAGGCGTTGGTAAAAAGACCGCTGAGCGTATGCTAGTAGAGCTAAAAGACTGTGTAAAGAAGTTTTCTGATGGACTTGCTATTACCACTATGAGTGCAACTGCAGCACAGAGTGCCAACTCTAACTTTAATGATGCAGTAGCTGCAATGACAGCTTTAGGTTACAAGGAATTTGAAGCAGTAAAATGCGTTAAGGCTGTATTAAAGGATAATAATGATTTATCCACACAGCAGATCATTGTTGGTGCTTTAGCTCTAATCACTAAAGGCAGGGCATAAAGATGGCAAAGGCAGATTTAGGAATTGTAGCTGACAGCTTATCTGTTGACAGTGTAATCCGCCCTGAAAAAAGTGAAGAAGAGGAAATTTTAGAGAACAGCCGCTTCTCTGAGGATAGGGCGCTGCGTCCGCAGAAGCTTGAAGATTATATAGGTCAGGAAGATGCAAAAAAGCAGCTTGGTATTGCGCTTGAGGCTGCAAAGCTTCGTGGTGAGGCACTTGACCATGTTTTAATCTTTGGCCCTCCAGGACTTGGTAAGACCACTTTATCAAATATTATTGCCAATGAGCTTAGCGTAGGTATAACCCAGACCTCAGGACCTGCTCTTGAGAAAAAGGGTGATGCTGCAGCTCTTCTTACAAACCTGCAGCCAAGAAATGTCATCTTTATTGATGAGATCCATCGTCTGTCTCCTGTTATTGAAGAGTTTTTATACCCTGCAATGGAAGATTACAAGGTAGACATCATGACAGGTGAAGGACCATCAGCTCGTTCAATCAAGCTAAGTCTGAATCCTTTTACACTAGTTGGTGCAACNACCCGTGCAGGTACATTAACCTCACCACTTAGAGCAAGATTTGGTATTATTNTACAGTTAAAATTCTATACCCCAAAAGAGCTTGAAATTATTATCAATGCATCAGCAAGAAAGCTCAATGTNAATATTGAGCCTGATGGTGCTATGGAGATTGCTTCAAGATCACGTGGTACACCTCGTATTGCCAATCGTCTTTTAAGACGTGTCCGCGATTATGCGCAGGTTGTAGGTGGCGGTGTTATCACAAGGGAGATAGCAAAGTCAGCACTTAGCATGCTTTTAATTGACGAGGATGGCTTTGATGAGTTTGACAGACAGTATCTTCGTTGTATTATCGAGGATTTTAAAGGTGGTCCTGTAGGTATTGACAGTTTAGCTGCAGCACTAGGTCATGACAGAGATACTCTAGAAAATGTTGTAGAGCCATATATTCTGCAGCAGGGCTATGTGCAGAGAACAAGAACCGGACGCCTGGCAACAGCTAAAGGTTATGAAAAATTTGGATTAACAAAGGAATAGCAATGAGCACACAACCATTTACTTTAAATGCGCGTGTATATTATGAAGATACCGATGCCGGTGGCATCGTTTATTACGCAAATTACCTGAAATTCTGCGAAAGAGCCAGAACCGAATGGCTTCGCGGCATGAATATGAGTCAGCATGAAATGCTAGAGCAGCATAAAGGTTTTGTGATTAAGAATATTAAAGGTAATTATATAAGCTCTGCAAAGCTTGATGATTTACTTACAATAACCTGTATTCCTACAAAAGCACGATTTGCAAGTTTAAAAATTTTTCAACAAGTTTATAATCAACATCAGGAATTATTGTTTGAATTTGAATGCTCTATCGCATTTTTAAATATGTTAGAGAAAAAGCCAATGCCTATGCCAAAAGAGGCTTTGGATTATATAAAACAATTTGTCCCAGAGGATACAACTAATCTCGAGGTTAACTTTTAAATGGATAGCAATGGTTCATTGTCAATAACACATCTTATATTAAACGCAAGTACCTTAGTACAGGTGGTAATGCTTTTCCTATTAACATTATCAATTGTATCCTGGACTATTATTGTGTCACGTTCAAGTGCTTATAAGATTGCAAGAATTAAGGCAGACGATTTTGAAGAGAAATTCTGGTCAGGTATTGATTTGAACAATCTGTATCAGGACTGCATCCAGCGTGCTGATGAATTAAACGGCCTTGAGGTTATTTATGCTGCAGGCTTTAAAGAGTTCGTGCGTTTAATCAATTCAGGTCCTGCAGATCAGGAAGTTGTTATGGACGGCACCTATCGTCAGATGAAGGTATCACAGTCTCGCGAGATGGAGAATCTTGAGGCGCACTTAGGTACGCTTGCAACTGTAGGTTCAATCAGTCCTTATATCGGTCTGTTTGGTACTGTATGGGGTATTATGCATGCCTTCATTGCACTTGCTGCTGTTAAGAACGCAACCTTATCAATGGTAGCTCCTCCAATTGCTGAAGCTCTGATTGCTACAGCTATGGGTCTATTTGCCGCTATTCCTGCTGTTATGTTCTACAACCGTTTCGTAACTAAGGTTGAGGCTTTAGAGAACAGATATATAAACTTCATGGATGAGTTTGCAACTATTCTAAACAGAAGATTAGTTCGCGTACGTTCAGAGATGAACCAGAAGCAGAAAGAGCAGGCAGCTCCTGCAGTTAGAACTCCAAGCTATGAAGAGCAGAGAGCTACATCATTTCAGAAATCAAGAAGTTTCAATAACCCACTAGGCGATAGTCAGGGTAGTTTTAACAGACCAAGAACAACAAACAATGAGCCGGTTCATTACCACACGCCAGGTGTAGAAGGGGAGCGTGAGCGTAGCTTAGCTCGTCAGAACAATATGGAGCAATAAAATGCAGACAGCTCGTTCTCGCAGCAGATCAAGACCAAAAGCAGAGATCAATGTGGTTCCATACATTGATGTTATGCTTGTTCTGCTTGTTATCTTTATTGCAACAGCTCCTGTTGTTATGCAGGGTGTGACAGTTGATCTTCCACAGGCCCAGGCAGAGACAATGAATGCCGATGAGAAGACACCTATTATCGCTACAGTTGATAAGGTAGGACAATTCTATGTAAGCATCGATTCTAACTCTGTGAAGATGGGGAATTTAGATGAACTTACATCTTACGTGTCATCACAGCTGCAAAAAGATCCTGACAGACCTGTTGTAGTACAAGGTGATGCTCAGGTAGCTTATGACAATGTAATTCAGCTTATGAATGCACTCAAAAACGGTGGCGTAAAGAGTGTAGGTTTAGTAACAGAACCACTGTCTAATTAAGGTTTTTGTTTATGAAAATCAATATGAAGGTGGCTTTTATTATCGCACTGATACTGCATCTGGCGATATTTGCTGCCTTTTTAATCAAGATCCAGGACAAGCCTACCCGTCCTAATATGGGACAGGGCGAAATCATGCACGCAACTTTTGTGCCTCCTGCTAAGGGAAAGCCTACAGGTAAGGCTCAGGCAAAGCCTGCCCCTGCTCCTGTTCAGGAGACTGTAGCTGAGGATACCTCCAAAAAAGAACAGGCTTTAAAGGAGATTGAAGAGCGTTTACAGGCACAGAGGGCACAAGAGCTGAAGAATCAGGAAATGGTTGCTCTTAAGAAGAAGCAGCTAGAGGCTAAAAAGTTAGAAGAAGAAAAGAAGCTAGCTCTTAAGAAGGCTGAAGAGAAGAAAAAGCTTGAAGAGGAAAAAAAGAAGCTTGAAGAGCAGAAGAAACTTGAAGCGCAGAAAAAGAAGCTAGAAGAGCAAAAGAAGAAGCTTGAAGAGCAGAAGAAATTAGAAGAAAAGAAGAAGGCTGAGGCTGAGGCAAAGAAGAAGGCTGAAGCAGAAGCTAAAAAGAAAGCTGAAGAAGAAGCAAAGAAGAAAGCTGAAGCTAAAAAGAAGGCAGATGAAGCTAAAGCAAAAGCCAAGGCACAGGCCGAGGCTAAGGCAAAGGCAGAGGCTGCAGCAAAAGCCAAAGCACAGGCTGACTCACTTGAAGATGACATTCTAGGCACTGAAGATGGCGATCCTGTCAACGGCAAGGGCTTAGGTCAGGGCGGTGGCGGCGGTGATGCCGGCTATGGCGATAAGGTACGTGGACTTATAGAACAGCACTGGAGAATCGATCCGTCAATGAACGGCAAGAGGGTGATTGTATCTATTAAGATAGGCAAAGACGGTATGGTCTCAGGTGAGAGCTGTCAGGGCGATGAGAAGGTATGTCACAGCGCCCTTGAAGCAATCAGACAGGTTGGTATGTTCCCAATGCCACCTAGTGCAGATTATTCAAATGTAAAGATTTCTATGACACCAAAGCTTTGAGTGGCATATAATAGGCGTAAAAGTCTTTAAGGAGTTTATTTAATGTTTAAAAGATTGTTAGCAGCTGTAGCAATGCTTGTTGTAGCCACAACAGCAAATGCAGAGTTGCAGATTGAAATTACAGGTGGTATTAACGAAGGTCGCAAGATCGCAGTATATCCATTTGCTCAAGATCCATCCGTAAAACTTGATGTAGCTTCAGTTGTTAGTGCTGATCTTATGAGATCAGGTAAATTCTCACCACTTGCAAAATCAGTGCTTCCTCAGAACGGTGTAGTAAACGGTCAGGTAAATGCTGATGTAGTAGCTCCAACAGGCGCAGAAGTTGCTGTAGCCGGTGTTGTTCAGAGCTTAGGTGGCGGCATGTACAACGTAGAGTTCCAGGTTGTAGGTTTACAGGGCGCTAACAAGGGTAAGGTTGTAGCTCACTATCAGGGTAAGTCAGGTATGGCTACCATGAGACAGGCAGCTCACCGTGTATCAGATAGAATCTATGAGGCTTTCACAGGCCAAAGAGGCTGTTTTAGAACTCGTATTGCCTACGTTGTAACCAAGATGGGAGCTCCATTCCCATATCAGCTTATGACAGCAGATTATGACGGCTTTAACGAGACTCCAATTGTTAAGTCAACACAGCCTGTTATGACACCTTCATGGTCACCTGACGGTACCCGTCTTGCATATGTAAGCTTTGAGAAGGGAACCCCTGCAATCTTTGTACAGGACATTAAATCTCACAAGCGTACCAAGCTTGCTTCATTTACAGGCTTAAACAGCTCACCTGCTTGGTCACCTGACGGCACCAAGATTGCCATGACCTTATCAAAGGACGGTCAGCCTGACATCTACTACTTTGATTTAACAACCTCAAAGTTTGTTCGTGTTACAGCTAACAGAGCAATTGATACCGAGCCTACATGGTCATCAGACAGCAGAGCTTTATACTTTACCTCAGAGCGTGGCGGTAAGGCTCAGATTTATAAGTTTGACTTTAATACCAATAAAACCACTCGTGTGACCTATCAGGGTGCAAGAAATCTGTCAGCAAGATCAATTCCTGGCACCAACTCTCTGATTGTTATTACACAGGTAAATGGCTATAGAGTAGCACGTGTAGATGCAGACGGCAGTATTTATATGTTAACTACATCATCCTTAGATGAATCTCCAAGTGTTGCACCTAACGGAAGTATGGTAATATATTCAACAGTTTATCAAGGTCGTAAAGGATTAGCTTTAGTTTCTTCAGATGGAAGATTTAAAGCAAATCTCCCATCAAGCTCAGGTGAAATCAGTGCACCAGCTTGGGGTCCACTTTTATCTAAATAGTTGTTTTTAGGGAATATTTAAAATGTTTAAGAACTATTTATTAGCATTAGTATGTGCTTTATCATTAGGTACATTAACTGCATGTACTTCATCTGGCAAAGATGATTCTTCAGCTTTAGTAGAAGATGGCGGTGATGTAGCTTTAGGTTTAGATTCTGATGGCGCTTTAACTGTTGGTGATCCTAACAGCTCAGATTTTTTCAACGGCCCAGCAGAACTACAAAGCAACAACACAATTTACTTCGGTTACAATTCTGAGAACATTCAGGATCAGTACTTAGGTGTTATGCAGCAGCACGCTGACTACCTAAAGAAGAATCCTGATGCACGTGTAATCATTGAAGGTCACACCGACGAGCGTGGTACTCCTGAGTACAACATCGCACTAGGTGAGAGACGTGCCCGTTCAGTTGCTCGTTACATGCAGAATCTTGGCGTTGACGTAAATCAGCTTTCAATTGTTAGCTACGGTGAGGAAAAGCCTGCTGTAGAGGGGCATTCTGAGAACGCATGGTCTAAGAATCGTCGTGCGGTATTAAACTACTAATTCATAAAATTTTATGAATTTGAGGGGCAGGTCTTTATGACTTGCCCTAATTGTTTGTAAAATACAGAAAATTTCAGATATAAAAGGCTACATTTTTGTAATATTATGAAGGAAATATTCTAGGAGATAGTTTTATGAAAATGCCAAAGACCTATAAACAAAGCGTACTTGCTTTGGTTTTAGGGGCTTTTGTAGCAGTAAGTCAGAATGCTTTTGCAGATGATGCTCAGATACTTAATATGCAAAGAAATCTTCTGAACCTACAAAACCAGGTACAGGATTTACAGTATAAGCTTGCTGAATCTGAAGGTCAGGTTGAGTATCTGAATCATCAGATTGAGACTCTGCAAGCTAAGAATAATTCTCTTAAATCAAAGTTAGAGCAGGCAAGTGCAAATGCTGCTAATACAGCATCAGATAATACTGCTGCAATCAACGCAAACAATACTACTACCTTAACTAAAGTATCAGGTGGCGGTACTGCTACAATAAAGCTTGTAAAAAACGGTCTGACACAGAGCACAAAGCCTGATGCAAAGGCAGCACCTGCTGATGCTATGAAACTTTATCAGGATTCATTTAACCTGCTTGTAAAGGAGAATCTTAATGAGGCTTCTAAAGGCTTTAGCACATATGTAAACAAGTATCCTGATAACAGCCTTACACCAAATGCCTGGTACTGGTTAGGTCAGGTGCAGTACAAGCAGAAAAATTATCAGGAGGCTCGTGTAAGTTTTCTTAATACCGCTAAGTTTAAGGACTCAACAAAAAGAGCTGATGCTTTATATAAGCTTGGTATTACCTCACAGGCTTTAGGTGATAAGGAAAAAGCAAAGAAGTATTTTGAAGTTTTAGTAAAGAATTACCCAAATTCAAGCTCAAGTATTTTAGCCAAAAAAGAGCTGTCTAAATTGCAGTAAAATAAAATATACTAAATTCTACTAAAGGCTGACCTTCGTGTTGGCCTTTATTTTAGGTATTTTTTTATAAGACTGAATTTTTACTAAGCTTTTGATAAAAAAGCTATTTTATAAAAGCGCATATATATGCCTTTTATAAAAATAATTAAAAATAATTAAAAAAAAAGCTTGCATGTACGTAATTTTTTAGTAAAATAGTCGCCGTTGATTAGTTCAACAAAGCATTTGCAGGTTGGGTCGTTAGCTCAGTCGGTAGAGCAGCGGACTTTTAATCCGTTGGTCGAGAGTTCGAATCTCTCACGACCCACCAGCAAAAAACAATCGATTGGGTCGTTAGCTCAGTTGGTAGAGCAGCGGACTCTTAATCCGTTGGTCGCGGGTTCGACCCCCTCACGACCCACCATTCGATTGAAAGCATACAATGGGTTGTTAGCTCAGTTGGTAGAGCAGCGGACTCTTAATCCGTTGGTCGCGGGTTCGACCCCCTCACAACCCACCATTGGATGCTTAGCTCAGTTTGGTTAGAGCATCTGCCTTACAAGCAGAGGGTCATAGGTTCGAGTCCTATAGCATCCACCATCGAAATTTGCTACTTTATGTAGCTTTTTTTGTTTTTACCTTCCGTAAAATTTCTGTTCACTTCATTTGCAGCTCATACATTATATGTGCGATAGTTTGAATATTTTATTTAAAAAATCTACTAATGTTATCTAACTTAGTCTTGTTATGTTAAATTAGACTCTATATTGGTACATAAATAAAAAGGTGAATATTGTGGCAGATCCTAGAGCTCCTTTTATTGTAAAGAATTTAATAAAGTTAAAGAAAGATGTAGGCCGTTCAGAAGAGTTTGATCAGGAAATTAAGTTGATTGCAAACTCAGGCATTCAGTTTATTGATTATGAATTAGACAGCGAAATTAAATTCGATGAGCCAGATGAAGGTACAGAAGATTACTACGCAAACTTCATTAAAAGAGGCATGTTCAAATTATTAGATAGTAATAATGAGGACACAACAGATCCTAACTTAGGCCACTATGCTAGATATTATCTTGATAAGAGTGAGAACTTTTTAATCATTGATAAAGATCTTCCAATGCACAAGATTGAAGTAGAGCAGTATCAGAAGACTGATAATGCTCCTTCTATGCAGGATTCTTTGAATTTATACAATGGTGTATGGTTCCCTGTACCTTTCTGTAATTTGAAGACCACAAAAGGTCCATGTGATTTTGCCCGTGCCCGTATTGTTAATCTCTCAGGTAAAAATGGTGTTGCAAACAACAAAGGCAGATACCATGTAACCTTTGCTTTTGATACTAAAGTTGATGATGAGAATAGAGATTTCCACAGTCTGCTTACAAGTGAAGATTTAAACGATGCTTTAAGCTTTAGAATCGGTATTGAAGCTACCAATCTTTTGCGTGGTACTACAGGCGATGGTACTAGCTTTACTCATGACTGGGTAAGAACCATTCTTGAGAAGATTTATCCAAAGACCACCACTGATAAAAAGGAAAGCTATAAGGCAAATACTGAAAATGAAAGTAAAGACAGCTATCTTAATAACAAGCGTTATGAGATGGATTATTTAAATGTTCTAGCTTTTATCGATAATTTCTTTAAGCCAAACAATATCCGCTTTGTTCATTTTGACCGTAAGAGTGCAGACTCAGACAGCGCTGTTGATGTAAGTTTGGTGTTAGATGTTGGTAATACCAGAACCTGCGGTCTTTTAGTTGAACTTGATAACTCATCAGATAATAACGGTGACTCTTTCCCTAACAGCCGTCCACTGATGCTTCGTGATTTGAATGCACCTGAGAACTATTACTATGGCGCTTTTGAAAGCCGTATCCAGTTCCAGATGGCTAACTTCGATTTTAACCGCTGCTCAAAGGGCGATACCTTTATCTGGCCTTCACTTGTACGTATAGGTACAGAAGCTTCAAAGCTTAGCGCTCTTTTAAACGGTGATGAGGGTAATACCGGTTTAATCTCTCCTAAGAGATATTTATGGAAGATCTCAGAGGCTGAAAACAACACCTCTAAAAAGCCAGAGTGGATTTTCAATGACAGATCATATCAGATCCCAGTCTTTAAAAGGGATGATGATACCTGGTCTGAAGAGTACTTCTATGCAAATAACGAGAAGCTCTCAGCTATCTACAAGCCTGTAAATAACTATTTAAATTCACAGGGCGACGCTCTGTTTGCTCAGTGTGGCAGTGACAGTAAGCTAAAGGCTAACTACACTGGTAAATCAACCATGACTTTTATGCTTATGGAAATCATTCTGCAGGCTATGATGCAGATGAACAGCTACAACTACAGAAAGTCACTTGAAAACAGTTCACTTCCTCGTAAGTTAAAGTCACTTGTATTAACCACTCCTCCTTCAATGTCTGATATTGAAAAGGAAATTTTCAGATCATGCGCTTATCAGGCAATTGGTATTATCTGGAAGAGCCTTGGCTATGATAAGTCTCCTTCAACAGAATTCAAGTTTGTTGAAAAGAAGGATATTTTCCCTTCAGTACCTGAGATTTACCTAAAGTGGGATGAGACTTTAGCAGGACAGATTGTATACTGGTACAACCAGACTAAGTGCGTATATCAGGGTAACAGCAAAGACTTTATTCACGACATAAGACGTGCTGATGCCGATGGCCGCTTTAACGAGAACAACAAATCAAAGATTGATAACTACTATGTAGATAACATAAGTGCCCGTATCGCCTCAATTGATATCGGCGGCGGTACCACCGATCTTGTGATTGCAGATTATGCCTTCCCAACCACAAGATACAACAATAAAGATGTGTATTTAAAGAAACTCAAAGGTGAGGAAGTTGAAAAAAAGGACGTAAAGAATAACAGTAACTTCTCATCTAATGTAAATATTAGAGAAGTCTTAAGAGACGGCTTTAAGATTGCCGGTGATGATCTTGTTTTAGATCTTTTAAGAAAATATGTTCTGCCTCAGTTACCTGAAGGTCAGGCTGAATCATTAGTAGGCAGTGACAGTGAGAAGATCTCAAAGGGTGTTGATACCATTCAGAAGAGAGTACAGACATCTGATAAGATTTTCACAAAGTTAACCTACAGACTTCTAGCTAGAATCGAGCAGATTGATGCTATTCCTTATAAGAGCTATAAAGACAATAAGCTTGTAATCAAAGGAACTATTGAGGACTTCCTGACAGGTAACGAGAAGTTTGAAAACGATGATCTAAATAACGAGGAGAAGTTAAAGCTTGAAAGCAGACCTTTAAATATTCCAGAGTCTGTAAGGGAATATATAGAGAAGCAGACAGACGTAACTTTTGATGAGTTCATGCAAAAAGAGCTTTCATTTGATCTCAACAGAATTAACTATGAGATCTCTCGTGGTGAAGGCTTTGATTTATGCAACAAGTGCCTTGATTATCTAAACTCAATTGTTAACGTATATCGCTGCGATGTGCTGCTCTTATCTGGTGGTCCTTCAAAGCTTCCTGGTTTACGTTCTATAATTGAAAGGAAGTCGTCATTATCACCAAAACGCATTATCTCAATGCACAATTACAAGTGTCCTTCATGGTATCCTGCCTTTGATACTGTAAACGGCAGAATATCCGATCCAAAGACATCTGTAGTTGTAGGTGCCTTATTAGGTTATACCAAGACCAATCCATCAAAGCTGATTTCATTCAAGCTAAACTGCAATCCTATTTCAGCAATAAGCCCAATGCGCTTTTTAGGAAACATCTCTGAGGGAGATTTAATCAAGAGCGATGATGTTCTGTATCTGTTCAAGAGCGGTGCTGAAAAAGACATTAAGAAATTAAATGAACAGCCTGACAGTGCTCTTGCTAAATTAAAGATTGGTATTACCTGTAACGATGAGTCAAAAACAAAACTTACAGATATCATAAGAGCAGTTCCTAATGAAAGGGAAGTTCATACAAATCTGTCATTGAAGATAGGTTACAGACAGTTTAAGGGGGACTCATTTGGAGCTACTCCAATATATGAAATTGAACCTTACTCAAGTGCAAAGGAGCTTGAAAAGGTAAAGGCTATTTCATGCTGGACTATGAAGACTAGTTACAACTTCAATGAAGGCGAGCTTGATGAGATGAAAAATGAAGGTCTTATCAAGCAGATGAATACCTCTGGCAACAGGATTGCCATTGATAACGCTAAGATTATTGAAAATGAGTATAAATCATCAAGAGAAATGATTATTGAAAAACTTGATTTCTCTAATGATCCTGCCTATGAAGAACTGAAGGCTCAAGCTAAAGCTCATGCTGATAAGGCTGTAAGTGAGATGAATCTTACAGGTCTTGGCAAAATCTTTGGTGCTTCAAAGAAAAAAGAAGAGCTTTATAAGAGCGAATACGATAAGTTCTACGCACAGGAAAAGGCAATACTTGATGCACGTCTTCAGGAAGAGAGAGACGATGAGATCTGGCGTATTACCGAGCTGTTCAAGCGTAAGGTTAGCTCTTTAGTTAAAGAAAGTCGTGATGAGATTGAAAAAACTGAAGCAGAAAAACTTCAGAATCTTAAGGCCAGAATCAATGAAAGTCATACCTTTGATTTGAAGATCACCAAGGTTGCAGAAGATGACAAGGCATACATTAAAAACAGTGCCATCTGTCAGTGTCTGAACTTTATTGATGATCAGCTTGTAAAGCTTCCTTGTGTTATTGAAAAAGACGATGAGGATAAATCAGTTATCAGGAATTTATTCCTGATAAAGATTGAATCTGCAAAGGATTGTGCAGACGGTACTGAANNCTTTGAAGAGTATCTGAACCTGCGTTTAAAGACTGTTTCAAGCAACAATGAAAATTACTGGAACAACACTGGTTTAATTTTAGGATAGGCAAAAATAACATGAGCGATATTAAGACAAACAGATTTAATGAAGTAGCAGCCGCATGTAAAAAAGCTATTACCTGGTTTGACGGTGTTGACGATCCTAAGATTATCAATGAAAGACAGGCCATCGAAGATTCATTATGCGAAATTATTAACGATTCTAATGCAGCCTATGCTGTATTACCTCGTAAAACAACCTTAGGCCTTTTCGGTGCGTCTCAGGCTGGTAAGAGTTATCTTGTGTCATCTCTTACAGCTGACGGGGATAAGGATTTAGTTGCTAATTTAGATGATCATATGATCAGCTTTTCAAAGCATTTAAATCCAGAGCATGGCGGTCAGAGTCAGGAGTCATCAGGTGTTGTAGCCCGTTTTACAACTGAAAAGGAAGAGACACCAAAGGGCTTTCCATTTCCTATAAAGCTCTTTACTGAAATTGATCTTGTAAAGATCCTGGTAAATTCATTTTATAAAGATCTTGATTTAAAGATTGAGGATTTTTTAACTGTACACGATCGCTTCTTTAAAGATAACGCTCAAATCAATCAGTTCTTTGATGCGGTATTAAAAGAGCATCCTCTAAAAGAGGGCGATACCTGCTATGTGCATGAGAATGATATCTATTCACTAGCTCAGTACACCAAACGCTCAGGTCAGGGCGTGCTAGCCGATACCGACTCACTAAAAGAGTGTGTATTCTGGAAAAGAGCGCGTAAGGCAATTGATAAGTTATCTTTTGAAGGCAGAATCAAAGTCTACAGTAAGATCTGGGGTGATTCAGCTGAGTTTGATGCTTTATTTAAAGTAATCGGTGAGCAGCTGAATCTGTTAAAGGGTGCAACTACAGCCTATGCTCCTCTTGATGTATGTATATCTGAAATCAGAGAGGATGGCACCTTAGTTAAAAAGGACTGCGGAATTTTAGATATTGCTGTGATTTCACAGCTTTTTGAAAACCACACTGTTGTTGTAAGCACCAATGACATAATTAAGATAGCTTTAGACAAGGAAGGTAAGAGTCTTGTTGAGATCCCATTCCCTGTCCTTACCTTTGCATGTAAGGAAGTAGCTTTCCCAATTCCTGAAAACTCAAAGGCAAAGAACTTTGACGTATTAGATTTCCCTGGCGCCCGTACTCGTAAAAAGGAAAGCCCTGTAGAGTTTAATGATTCACTATCAGAGTTTTTACGTCGTGGTAAGGTAGCTTACCTGTTTGAAAGCTATGCTGAAAAGCACGAGGTGGATTTACTTTTATGGTGTATTTCAGTAGAAGGTCAGCAGGAGGTTAACGAGCCTCAGATTGACCCAATCACAGAATGGGTAAAGAGCAATGTCGGCAGGACTCCGGAGGAACGAGAGGCTTTCCCATTTAAGGTAAAACCTTTAATAGGCGCATTTACCCGTTTTGACAGAATTTTAAGATACGCTCTTGATAAGCCTTTATCTGAGAGAAAGGAAACATTCCCTGGCATCTCAAAATCATTAGCTGGCTCATTACAGCACTTTAGAAAAGACTGGTTCTTAAAGTGGAACTCGCGTGATCCGTTTGATCAGTTCTTCTGCGTAAGAAAACCAAATATTAAAACTGTAACCGATCAGCTATACAAGTTTGATGAATCTAACAGAGAAACAGAAACCTTAGCTAATGATGAGATAAGCATTCAGTTTGATAACTACAAAAAGTATATCAAAGAGGCTCCTGAAGCACAGTTTGTCTACGATGAGAAAAAAGATGGCTCTCTGCAGCAGACCTTTGAGGCTGTATTAAAGCCAAATGACGGCGGTGTAAGCTACCTGATTGGCTTTTTAGATCAGAACTTCAAAAACTACAGAGCATCAAAGGACAAGTTTGAAGACAGCCTGAACAATCGTATTAGTGCGTTACTTGATAAAATCAGTACCTTTGCAACCATTGAAAGCATCAAGATGGTAAAGCAGAAGAAGGATAACTGCAAAAAGCTGATTAAAGAGCTGATGCAGTGTGAAAGACTTGCCGGTACCATAGCTGATCTGCGTCATTATCTTGAGCTTGATGAGGATAAGGCAGTAGATGATTACATTAAGAATAATCCAGAGGATGGAATTTCTGATAATGCTTACCGCTTTGCAAATGCCTTAAGCAGAATGTACAGAGATAATCTTGAGTCTATAAAGACAGGAGATTACTTTGACGAGCTCTTTGAGAAGTTAAACTACTACTGGGATCCTAAAAAGCAGAATTCCATTGTAGGTGAAGAACAGCAGAAAGCCCACTCATTCTTCTTTGATGAGAGCACTGGAAAGATCATTTCAAATTCAAATGATCTTAAGACCAAGTTCAGAACACTCTTATCTAATTATGTAGACGATCTTGACAGAGCATATGATGCTTTAAAGGTAGAGCAGGCAATTGTAGATAAACTAAAAGAGTATGAGTCTCAGAAAATTTCAAAATCAAAGATAGCAGTAGGTCAGGCTGAGCGCGGTATCAATATCATCTCCGACTTTAACACCTATCTTACCGTAGGTTCCATTGGTTATGATATTGACAGAATTACAATCACAAAGAACGGCAAGAAACCTCAAGTGGAAGACAGACCGCTGTTTAAAGAGAATGTATCCTGCGTATCAATTGATAATCTGAACACAGACGATGCTGATAACAAAAACTTCAAGATGTATCTTCTACCAGATATCACACCTGATATTGAAGAGAATTTTGAAGAGCATTATTACTCAGATTACTTTAGTGTTTATCTTGATCTTGTAGTAAGCAAACTTGATCTTGCCAAGGCTAAATATCAGATCACAGATAAACAGAACAAGATCCTCTGTGAAATTATTGAATCAATTGAAACTGCAAAAGAAAATTCAGACAAGGCAGAGTAAATAAAATAAGTATTCGGCCATAATTCAGGCCGAATCTAATAGAGAATTAAAACGGTATAAAAATGGCAGAAATTTTAGATCATGATGACGGTAGAATTTTAGCTTCAAAATCAGGTTCAAAACTATCATTACCTCACTTTCAGGATATAAAAGAAGCACAGTTATTAGGTATTGATAATAATACCGGTCTTGAAATTAAGATCTATAAAGATAAGAAACGCGATTTAGTTGTAGCTGATGCTTTTCCTGTTGTTGGTAGAAATATCGTATCAAATAATAACAACGGTTTTGATATTACACTTCCTGCAGAAGTTAATAATGCCCTGGTGTTAAAGAATAATCAGTGTAATTCCATTTTCTTTGTGGAATTTAAGATTTTTGATACACAGACAAAAGAGCAGAAAGGCGGGTTAATTACTTACAATTGCGGTGTTGAAGGTGATTTAACCGAGATTGTAGAGCACAATTCAACTCCTAATAAGGTTAATTTTGATATAAACAGCAAAAAGGAAAGCGTATCTCCAGTTGCAGCAGATATTCCTTCTGTTGAAAAGGAAAGTGAACCTGTACAGACAGCTGCACCTGTAGAGGACAACGCTCCTGTTAAAAAGAAGTCATTCCTTCCTTTAATTCTTGGAATTATTGGTGGTTTACTGCTTTTAGCTTTAATCATTGCAGCTATTATGTATTTTACTGGCATGTTCAACAAGGATGATAATGCCAAAGATGCTTCAAATGAGCCTGTTCAAGAAGAACAGGTTGCAAATGAACCTGAAAAGGAGAGCGAGGATGAATCCTCCGATCCTGTACAGGCTCCTGCAGATAATAGTGCCAACACTAATTTATCAGCATCATCTTCTGTGAATGTATGTTCTGTATCAGATAAAGCAGATGCACAGATTTTAAGTGCATGTTTAGGTTCAAAGCCTGGCAATGCAGTTATTGTAAATCTTGCTAAAGAGGCTGTAGAAAAGAACCGCTGTGATCTGGCAAAAAGAATTTACTCAAGTCTTGGCAGAAAGGATGCAGCTGTATCATTGGAGCTTGCAAAATACTACGATAGCAATTCAGCTAATAGCAGTGCATGTTTTGAGAAGTCAAAAGAACAGGCTACATACTGGTATCAGAAAGCAGTTGATCTTGGAGATGAGAGTGCAAAAAGCGCATTAGAAAAATTACAGTAGGGCAGAATCATGAGAATTAAAAACTTGGCAGTAGCAGTACTTGCTTCAATGTATTTAGTGTCTGCAAATGCTGCAGCACCTTTATTACAGGATGGTAAAAAGAGTCTTTATAAAAGAGTATTAACCACACCATCATGCGTTTTAAAAAAGAATGTCGCAGATAAAGACGGAAAGTCTATTGATGCCTTTTCAAGATTCTATGTCTATAAAGAGGATGGCGATTCAATTTTAGTAGGCTCAGATACATCAGGCAGCAATCTTTCATATCTTAAAAAGAGCTGCACCGTTGACTGGAAGATGCAGACTGCTTTAATGTTCAACAACCCAGCTAACAGAACACGTTCAATCATCTTTAAAGATCAGGAAACTTTAAACACTCTTGTGGAAAAGGATGATGCTAAAGCTGATGTAGCAAAGCTACTTAAGGATATTCAATCTAAAAAGGCCAATAAATCTGTGGTATCAGTTGAGCCTGAGACTTATGTTGATTACAAAAAGCAGTTCTATTTATTACCTATTTTAGATTACAGTGAGGCTATGTTTGCCGACGGTAATAATGTAAATGTGCTTAAGATTGCCTCAATTACCAAAAAAGGAGATGCAAAATCTCAAAACAGCGACGGCAATGCACTTAAGACTTTTAAGGCAGCTGTAGTCTTTGTAATCGATTCTACCATTTCAATGGACCCTTACATTGAAAGAACCAAGTCTACCATTCAGTCTATCAGTAGAAAGATTGAAAAAGAGCATCTTCAGAATTCTGTAAACTTTGGTCTGGTATCTTTCAGATCAAGTACTAAGGCAACTCCAAAGCTTGAGTATGTAACTAAAGTCTTTGTAAAACCAGGTGAGGCAAAAACCGCAGCTGAGTTTGAAAAGAAACTTGCAACTTTATCTCAGGCAAAAGTATCAAGTGCTGCCTATGCAGAGGATTCAATTGCAGGTGTTAACACTGCTTTAGATAAGATCGACTGGAAAGACTACGGTGGCAGATACGTGGTTTTAATTACAGATGCTAGCGGTATTAAAGGATCAGATAAATTATCATCTACAGGTCTTGATACTAAGGAGCTTCGTTTAGAGGCAAAACACAAAGGTGTTGCTATTTATACCATGCATCTTTTAACTCCATCAGGTGAGAGAAACAAAGATCATGACAGAGCAAGAGAGCAGTATCAGGATTTATCCTTTAACGATACCATCAACAAGCCACTTTACTACTCAGTAAATGCAGGTGATGTTAACGAGTTTGGTAAAAAGATTGATGTTTTATCATCAAGTATCACCGAGCAGGTAAAACAGGCATCCTTTGGTAAGGAAGCAATTGGTTACAATCCAGGCTCTGATGATACAGAGATTCAGTCTGATTTGCAGAAGCTAGGTCATGCTATGCAGCTTGCCTATTTAGGTTCTACATTATCCTCAAAATCACCTGATTTCTTTGAGGGCTGGATTGCAGATAGAGATCTGCTCTCACACGGTGTTCCTACAAGTACCCCTGTAGTTCTTGTAACAAAAGATGAATTATCATCATTAAAGGATGTTACCAAGAATATTTTAGATTCAGCAAATCAGGGTATGTTAGAGCCTGAGGCTATGTTTGAGCAGTTACGTTCTGTTGCNGTAAGCATGGGNCGTGACCCTTCACAAATCTCAAATTCAAAGACTCTAAAGCTAGGTCAGTTAGGTCTTTTAGGCGAGTTTTTAGAAGATCTTCCTTACAAGAGCCGTATTCAGGANCTTGATGAGGATACCTGGGCTGCAATGGGTCCTGATGAGCAGAATCAGACAATTGAAGATCTTGAGAATAAGCTTAACTACTATCAGAAGTGCAATGACGATGTTTCACGCTGGATTAAGCTGAACAAAGACGACGATGCTTCAATGGCTGTATACCCAATTCCACTTGAGGTATTACCTTAATCTATGAGTGATAAAAGCACCATATTACAGATACAGAGCTTATCATTTTGCTATGGAAAAAAAGAGCAGAAGGATAGTTATTCCATCTTTTTAAAAGACTTTATCTTAAAAGAAGATGACATATTTGCTATTACNGGTGTTTCAGGCTGTGGTAANTCCACACTGCTTGAATGTATCGCTATGCTGCGCAGGGCTCAAGCTCAAACCTTCAGATTATTTGATAGAGATGTGCTGTCAATGAGTCAGAGAGAGTTAAATTCTCTTCGCTCAGCCTATNTNGGATTCATGCCTCAGACAGGTGGTTTAATTCCATTTTTATCTGTTCTNGATAATTTAAAGCTGCAGCTTGAGGTATGTAACAGCTCATATTATGAGCTTACAAAGAAAAAGCATGATGAAAAGGCNCTTTTAGATGAGACCTTAGCCTTGATGGAGNAGTTTGACCTTTTAAAATACAAGGATGAGTATCCAGACAGATTATCAATAGGTCAAAGACAAAGAGCGGTATTTTTCAAGACCATCTGTCATAATCCAAAGCTTATTCTTATTGATGAGCCTACATCAGCTTTAGATCCAGAGCATGGCAAACTGCTTTTTGAAACCATGATAAAGGTTTGCAAAGCAAAAGGTGTTTCCTGTCTTGTGGTGACACATGATACAGATCTTGTGGATAGCTTTAGCTTAAAANAACTNTCTTACAATCCTGATGGAAAGTCTAAGGGACAGTTTCTTATAAAGGATGAATAGTATGATTTTAAAGCTTTCTTTTCGTTCTTTATGGTTTGAGAAACTCTTAAACGGGTGTCTTGTAGCGGCCTTGTGCGCCATCATTGCACCTTTATTACTTCTATTTTCATTACGCTATGGCATTGTTACCAATCTTCAGGATAATCTAAAAAGCGATCCTAGAAATCTTGAGATTAAGATGATGTCAGGCTACCGACTTGATAAGGCATTTTTCGACTCTTTATATAACAATCAGAGTGTTGCCTTTGCAATTCCGCTTACCCGTTCATTGAGTGTGACTGCAAATATCAACTTCAACGGCAGAAATGTATTAAACCTCGATACACTGCCTACAAAAGATGGCGATCCTATTGTGCTAAAAAGCGGTATTAAAGGCACTTTATCACAAGGTGAGGCTTATTTATCTGAAACCTTAGTTGATGATCTTAAGATGCATACAGGCGATGAGTTCAGATTTGTCATCAGCAGAACCAAAAACGGTCAGCATGAGAACGCTGTAATTAAATTAAAGTTAAAGGGAATCATCAAAAAAGAGTATCTGCCATATAAGAGTGTCATGGTGGATTTTCAGACTTTAATTTATATGGAGGATTATCGTGACGGCTATAATCCGCCAGTATTCTCTGATGGAACATCTTTAAATACAGAAAGAAACTACTTTGCCAAAGCCAGAATCTATGTAAAGACTTTAGATGATGTGGAAGTGGTGTCAAAACAGTTACGTGCTAATTACTCAATTTCAGATAAGCTCTCTAAAATTGAAGAGCTAAAGGCTATCTCAAGAGTATTAAACTTTGTGTTTCTTTTAGTTGCCTCAACCTCAATAACAGGCGGCATCATTGCAGTCTTCGGTCTAGTCTATACCAATCTTACCAGGCAGGAAAAGAGCTTTGCGCTTTTAATGCTGACAGGTGTAAAGCGTTTTAGAATTCTTCTGATAATCTGCATTGAGTATTTTGTACTTTCACTTATTGCATATTTTATTTCCTATTTAATTTATTTTGTGGCGATGACCTACTTTAATGCCCACTTTGAAAATCTGCTTGGCAAAAACACTTTAGTAAGTACTTTAAATTATCAGCATCTTTTATGTGGTTTTGCCCTTGTATGTGTGGCAACTTTAATTGTAAGTGCACTTATCTGCAGATTTAAGATCTTCAGAATAAAGATAGCCGACTGCTTAAGAGCTCTATAGGTTTTATATGAAAAAATCTCTTTTATCTGTATGTTTGACTATGGCGATAGCATTTAGTGCCAGTGCGCAGGATGTACAGAAGATTTTCAATCCTAATCCTTTAAAGGATGATGTTGTGCTTTCAACTCCTTGTAACGGACTAATGGTGTTTCGAAAGGTCTACACCTCACAGGATAAGCAGAAATTAAAGGATAAATCCTTTAAATCAGGCTCTGCAGATAATCCATCTCCAATGGCACAGAATCCGAATCTGCGTTACATCCAGGGCGCTTTTCATGATAAGGACGGATTCTTCTATCTGATTTCAAAATATGAACTGATGCAGGGACAGTATTTGGCTATTACAAATCCTGACAAGTGTCCTTCATTTAATATGAAATCAAGAATGCCAATGGTAAATATCTCCTATTTTGAGGCGGTAAATGCTGCTCATGATTACTCTTTGTATTTAATGGGAGCAAAAGATGCCTACACTTATGAAGGTCAGAAAGCCTTTGCAAGACTTCCAACCGATGAGGAGTGGGAGTATGCTTGCCGTGGCGGTAACAAGGTAACCCAAAGTGAGTTTGAGGCAAATCTGCCTCCTATGGAGAACTCTGATTTAGGTGCCTATGCCTGGTATCAGGGCGCACAGAGCGCGAATGGAAAACTTCAGGTTGCAGGTTTGAAAAAGCCAAATCCACTAGGCATTTTTGATATGTTAGGTAATGCTCAGGAGATGACACTAGAGCCATTTAAGGCTGTAAGAACAGGACGTCTTTTAGGACAGGCAGGTGCTCTTACCGTACATGGTGGCAGCTATTTAACCAATAAGGATGCCATTACATCATCACTTCGTGCCGAGCGTAATCTGTATGTAAACAACTCTGATTTAAAGGCAAAGGATACAGGTACCCGTTTTGTATTAGGTCTTGCTGTTGTAAATTCCATGAAAGAGGCTAAAGAATTAAATGCCCAGGTTGAAGCTTTAGGTGATGGCGAGGATTCAGATAACAACGCATTAAAGGGCGCCTCCCAGAAGATTGCAAAAATCCAGGCACAAAATAAAAAGGACAATGAGGAATTTCAAAAGCAAAAGGCAATGCTTCAGGAGAAAAATGAAAAACTAAACTCCGATAAGACCTCATTAGAGCAGAAAAATGAACAGTTAAACGAGCTTAACAGTTCACTCACCAAGTTAAATGACAGCTTAACCAAATCAAACGAGGAGCTTACAAAGCAGCTTGGTAGTTTAAAAGAAGGCGTAGAGCAGGCTAATGCACAGCGCCAGAATATGCAGGATGTTGCAATTACTGCAAATCTAAGATTAGGCGGATTCCTATGTAAGACCATAGGTGATGAGTTTTTGGCCATCAATTACTTTTTAAATTTAAAAAAAGTAACACAAAGTCAGTGTGATTCAGGAAATAAAGGCTCATGTCCTCATGTAAAGACAGCAGAGTCTAATCTTGCGCTTCACAATGAGAATATGCGTATTATTACAACCTATTATGGTGACACTATGGCAAATGCTGTAGCTAACTATGGCATTAAGAATTTTAAAGATCAGCTGGCAAACGCTAAAGCTGCCTTTGGCAGTAAAGGCGATGATTACAGTGATTTTATCGAACAGTACTATAAGCATCTTAGTGAGTATAAAAAACTTTCAAAGGATGCCACAAAGAATAAGAAATACTGGTCTTTAAGCTGTAAAAATGTTTCTGCAAAAGAAGATAAGTAAAAGATATGCTCAGATTATATAGAGAAAACAAAAACAACGTTAACTCAAAGCTTATTGAGTTATCCTTTAAAAGCAACAGCTGGATTGAAGAGATCACAAAGCAGTTAGGTCCTGAATATGCNGCTGTATACGCTTTTCCAAANCTTGATGATGATTACATAAACTTCTACACCACAAGAAGCGGTGAGTTTGATTTGGTTGACTCAAACAACAGAGAATTCTATGCACCACTTGTAAAAGCATATAAAACCAATGTGCAGAAGGTTCTAGATTTTCTGTCATCATCAAAACCATTATTAAATCCATCTCTTGAAAGCTCAAGAAAAGATCTGCATGACATTATTGAAAACGCAGANAGAATTTATGTGGTAAATAAGAATGTATGCGTAGGTTTAAACTCAGGAACAGCTCCAATAAAGCCTGCTGTANTTCCTGCGGCAGCAGCTGTCCCTCCNNTTGTAGCTACTCCAGTTGCAAAGCGTGGCTGTTTATTCCCATTCTTATTGCTTCTTTTACTTTTATTACTGCTTTTAGCATTACTGTGGTGGTTCTTTTTA
>JGI24712J26585_10000455_pt1 | contig 35355 bp, 33 predicted proteins | sample BioPla3DNA2_FD_26585 | JGI IMG/M metagenome (IMG submission 26585)
ATACTGCCATATGGAACTTTAGTTTATGTAAAGAATGTTGAAAATGGTTGGGGTAATATAAACTATAATGGCTATGATGCATGGATTTCACTTGAATATGCCGAGTTTAATGAGCCTGAAGAAACAACGACAACAACTGTTGAGGTAACACACCCTCCTGTAATAATAATTAAAGGTGATATAGATTGTGATGGAAAAATAACTATATATGATTTATCACATTTAAAAAGATATATAATGAATCCATTTTCAATAGGCGTTGAGCTGTTTGAAGCTTTCGACCTAAATAGTGATGGTTATATTAATTCATTGGATACTAAGGAACTATCAAAAATTCTTACAAATCAATAAGAAACGGGAGGTAAATATTAATAAATGAATTGGACTGAAGTAAATATATATACAACAACAGTTGGAATAGATATTTTGTGTGCAAGACTTATGGATTTAGGAATAAAAGGCTTTGTAATAAATGACCCAAATGATTTTAATGCTTTTTTACAGGATAAAGAAGGACATTGGGATTATATTGATGAAGACTTGATGAAGCTTTCTGAAAGTGAAACAAGTGTTACTGTTTATATTCAGGAAAATTCTCAAGGAGCAGAAATGCTTGCAGCTTTAAAATCTGAAATCAAGAGATTAACAGAATCGGATGAGAAAGGTGAGTTTGGCAGACTTGATATCTCTATGTCAAGTGTCAGAGAAGAGGATTGGGCTAATAACTGGAAGCAATACTTTAAGCCCTTAAAGATAGGAAATAATCTGTTAATCAAGCCTTCGTGGGAGGAATATGAGAATATTGACAATAGGCTTGTTTTAGAGATTGACCCTGCCTCAAGCTTTGGTACAGGACAGCATAATACCACCAGATTATGCATGGAGCTTATGGAGGATGTTGTTAAATATGGTGATAAGATTCTTGATTTAGGCTGTGGAAGCGGTATTTTATCAATTGCAGGCGTATTGCTGGGTGCTGAAAGTGTTGTAGCTGTTGATATTGAGGAAAATTCTATCAATACAACGATAGAAAACTTTAAAAAGAACAATATATCATCAGATAAATATAACGTTTATTGTGGCAATATTATTGTTGATAAGGAAATTGCTGAAGAAATAGGAACTGGATTTGACTTAATTACAGCAAATATTGTAGCAGATGTTTTAATTGCAATGAGTGAGCTTTTCAAGATGTTTTTAAAGCAGAATGGTACATTAATTGTATCTGGAATTATTGAAGGGCGTAAGGATGAAGTTATTGACGCTATAACAAATGCTGGGTTCTCATTAATAGATTATAAGGAAAAGGATGATTGGATTGCTGCAAGGTTCATATTAAATTAGTATTCGAAGAAAATGGCTTGTAGCCTAATTAGCCCCTGTATCAAAAGACACAGGGGCAAATAGCTTTATATTTACTTCTATGTAGTTATATTCTAATCCTTATATTTCTTAGCCATTTGTTCGTATTTTTTCTTTGTTGCCAGACCACCCCTGATATGGCGTTCTTGTTTGTTTTGTTCAAGAACCTCCTTAACCAAAGGATATAATTGTGGCTGTATTTTAGGTAATCTTTCCGAAACATCTTTATGGACTGTACTTTTGCTTATCCCAAACTGCTTAGCTGCTGCTCTTACAGTCGATTTATGTTCTAATATGTATTCCCCAAGTATAATTGCTCTATCGTTTGGTTGACCTTTCAAATCCCTCACTCCAATACAGTATTTATTAATTTATATGCTTTAAACACAAAATTAATTACTGTATTTTGAAGGCAATTAAACTTAGTTTCTTAAATAATAGAGTCTAAAAATAATAATATATGCTATAATTTAAGTATTCCTATTTTTATTTTCAGAATTAAGTTTTCTCTTTTTTTTATTCTTTTTCACAGAAAAACCAAATTTACCCAACTTTCTTCCCAATTCAAAATATTCTCCATGAGAATAGGCGATTAGACTGCATTTATCTAAGCAAAGCTTTCCTGTTTTATCAATAAGCTCTTCTGCAACATTAACAGCAACAATATCTGCAATAAACATATCGTGTGTACCAAGAGGAATAATATCATTTACTCGGCATTCCAGATTAACCGGACTTTGTTCCAATAGTGGTACATTAACATCGGATGCTGGTTGCACAGTAAGATTCATTAGCTTTAATTTATCACAATCTTTACCAGACCTTACTCCACAAAAATCAGCAGCACGAACTAAATCAGCTGTTGTAAGATTTATGACAAATTCCTTTGTTTCTTTTATAATTTGATATGAAAAGCGTGATGGGCGAACAGAAATATATGTTTTTGGTGGATTAGTATTTATTATTCCAGTCCATGCTATTGTTATTACATTTGGTTTTTGAATCGTGCCACAGGTTACCATAACAGATGGTACTGGTGATATTAAAGCTCCACCCTTCCATTTAACCTTTTTCAAAACATTTCTCCTTATTGAAAATTGATTTAATTATATAAAAAAACCACAAAACAAATGCATAAATACATTGTTATGTGGCTCATTGGTTGGGGTGGTAGGATTCGAACCCACGGAATGGAGGAGTCAGAGTCCTCTGCCTTACCGCTTGGCGACACCCCAATTTATTTAAATCAAACTGCNTAAATTATTATAACACATNTTTTTTTATTTGTAAAGAGTTTTTTGAAAAAAAATAAAAATTTTTTTTAAAATTTATGGAGTATTTCTTGAAAAAATTTTGTTTTATCTGTATAATAGAATATAGGATATATGATGTGTATTTATATAAAATGGAGGGAACTATATGAAAAAGTTATTTTTTATCTTTAACCCCTCATCCGGGAAAAACCCCTCAACAGGGAGTACTTCTGTAAGATTTAGATTATGGAAGATAATTGATATTTTCACAAAAAAAGGATACATGGTTACAGTATATCCTACACAATGTCAGATGGACGCCTGTGAACAAACAAGAAATGTATGCTCACAAGGAATTTATAATTTAATCATTTGTTCAGGCGGAGATGGCACTTTAAATGAAGTTATACATGGTATTATGACATCTCAAAATAAATTGCCACTTGGGTATATCCCAACAGGTACAACTAATGATTTTGCTAAAACCTTAGGTATTCCTAAAAAGGTTATAAGTGCAGCAGAATGGATTATATATGGTGAACCATTTGCATGTGATATAGGTTCATTTAACGAAAGATATTTCACATATATCGCAGCTTTTGGTGCTTTTACAGATGTTTCCTACGAAACACCACAGCAATTTAAAAATATAATAGGGCATTCTGCATATATTCTTGAAGGTTTAAAACGCATGGGAAGTTTAAAATCATATAGAATGAAGATTGAATATGATGGTAATGTTATAGAAGATGATTTTGTTTTTGGTATGGTTACAAACTCTTCATCAGTAGGCGGATTGTTATCACAAGATAATGTATTGCTCGATGACGGAGTTTTTGAGATTACGCTTATAAAAAAGCCAAGTAGTGTAGCAGAGCTTAATTTAATTGTTACATCGTTGCTAAATATAAAAGAAAATAAGGTTAATGATAGGGTATTATTCTTTAAGACATCTAAAATAACATTTAGCTCTGAATCTGAAATTGCATGGACTATTGATGGTGAATATGGCGGTTCTGAAAGGGAAGTGTGCATTGAAAATAAAAATAAAGCAGTAGAATTTTATGTAAAAAAGCCACTTCTATTAACTAAAGAATCCACAGAAAGCTAATAGAAGTGACAGAATTAAATAAATTTATTCTACCTTAAGAACATCATCAAACACTGAATAAAATTTTTGAGGTATAACTTTATTTATATGGCATTTACCAAAATACCAGCGTTTGAATGAACAACGCTTTATTATTTCCTCAAAAAAAGTATGAACTTCAAGATGCTCCGAAGTATCAACACCAAGACATTTTTTTAGAGATAAGGGTGGCTCATGAGTAAATATGTAATCAACCTTATTATTATGTTTTTCTAAATTAGTTATTGCTTCATCAATTTCATGTGGAGTTGGATGTTCACGACCCCACCATGTATTAAACTCAGACCTTATGTCAAAATCCTGACTATTTCCACCACCAAAGGTAAATATTTTCTGACCATCTAAATTAAAAACCTGGCCTCTCATGAGTTGAATAAGACTTCCGCTTATTACACGAACCTTTCCACCATTCCATTCAGTTGGTTCATAGCCTTCAAGAATATCATAGTTTTCATGGCAGCCATCAATAAATGCAACAGTATACTTTAGTTTGCCCAGCTTTTTTAATATAGCTTGTTCTTTTTTGGAGCCATCCCAAATGAAGCCGAAATCACCACATATTATAAGCGTATCACCTTTTTTTATCTTATTTAAAGCACTTGATTTAAATCTTGTTATATCACCATGTGTGTCACTAGTTACATATATCAATTTTTATACCTCCTAAAGGATTAGCTACCTTATATTCTAACATAAAAATCATTTAAGGTAAATACCACTTTGCATTTTTATTATATTATATTCTATATTTCAAAATTAGGTTAAAGCTTTTATTTAAAATTTTACGGAAAGGAAGGATTTTTTAATGCATACTAATATTAATTCAAAAAAAAATTTAATAAGTATATTTACTTTTTTTATAATTTTATGCATTTTATTTGATTTGATTCCACTATTTAAAGCGGAAGCTATTACATTTACACCACCATTTGATATAAATAGTGAATCGGCAGTCTTAATTAATTTGGATACAAACTCAGTTGTATTTGAAAAAAATCCAGATAAGCAACAGATGCCTGCACAGCTTACGAATATTATGACTGCTATTATTTGTCTTGAAAATTGCCAGGATATTAAAAATACAAAAATTACTGCAGACAACGAATTGTATGGCGATATATACAGGTATGAATATCCTAATGATATTCGGTATGGTGATATATACAATGGTGATGTTTTAACAGTAGAGGATTTACTTTATGCCATGATGCTTGCTTCATCAGCTGAAGCAGCGAATATTCTTGCATATGAAATAGGAGGGGGCAGTATTCAGAATTTTGTCAAAATGATGAATGAAAAGGCTTTGGAAATAGGAGCAACTAATACTGTTTTTACAAATGCTCATGGTTTATATGATATAAATCAGGTTACAACTGCTAATGATATGGCAAAAATAACACAATATGCTTTAAAAATTCCTTCCTTTGAACAAATCGCGACAACACAAATTTATAGACCATCAATACCTAATTTAGAAAATAACCATAATGAGAGTTGGTATTGGACACATTCAAATATAATGATGTCAAAAGGAGACTATTATTATGAAGGCGTCAGAGGAATTAAAACCGGTAATCTTGAAATTTCGGGCAGAAATCTTATCACTATGGCATCAGCTAATGGAAGCAAGTATCTTGTTATTTTACTGAAAGCACCTTTATATGATGAAAACGGTAAATCAAGGTTTTATCATCTTGAGGATGCTAAAAATCTCTTTGACTGGGCTTTTGAAAATATAGAATATAAAACTATTGTTAATGCAACCGAAGAATTGGGAGAAGTATATGTGAAGTTTGGAAGTGGGGATAATGATTATGTATTGGTAAAACCTGCTGAAGAATACAATACTTTATGGCTAAATACAATAAGTTTAACATCAATTCAAAAAGATATAAATTTAGAAAAAAACATTGTAGCACCTGTTGAAGAAGGACAAAAANTAGGTACCCTTGATTTGAAATTATCGGGTGAATCTATTTGTACTATTGATTTAGTAGCTGTCAGTAGTGTTGAACGCTCTTCTACAAAATTTAATATTGAGGTAGCAAAGCAATTTAAAAATTCAAAATGGTTAAAGCGAGGATTAATATTTTCTTTTATACTAACATTAATATACATTATAATTTGTATTTATGCGTATAGAGTAATTGTAAAACGAAAACCAGTTCGTGGGGTATATACAAAGAATAAAAGTCTTGGAATAGACATTGGCAGTAAAAAAAGAAAAAAAAGAAGAAGAAAATAAAACAAAAATGTGCATGAGTAATCATGCACATTTTAATATAACTAAGTAATTATTACTTAATCTCTACTGTAGCACCAGCTTCTTCAACCTTAGCTTTAATTTCTTCAGCTTCAGCCTTAGAAACGCCCTCTTTAATTGGCTTTGGACAACCTTCAACAAATTCTTTTGCTTCCTTTAGTCCAATACCCATAATGTCTTTAACAACCTTAATAACATTCATCTTGCTATCGCCAAATGAAGCCAAGATAACATCAAATTCTGTCTTTTCAGCAGCAGCACCAGCACCATCTCCGCCAGCAGCAGGAGCAGCAGCAATAGCAGCTGTAACACCAAATTCTTCTTGAATAGCATCCACCAATTCAGATAACTCTAAAACTGAAAGAGCTTTAACTTCTTCAACAAACTTTAAAATCTTTTCTGAAGCCATGATAATATCTCCTTTTAATTTTTATTAAATTTTACTTATATGTTTTAAGCAACTTCTTCTGATTTACTATCAATAACAGCTTGAATTGTAGCAGCAAGCTTCTGCATAGGACCTTGTAGTGAACCAACAAGTTGAGATAAAAGAATCTCTCTTGAAGGAATTTTTGAAAGTGCATTAACTCCAGCTTCATCGTAAACTTCATTACCAATGTAACCAGCTTTCAAGAAAAACTTGTTTTCATTCTTTTTCGCAAATTCACCTAAAATTCTTGCAGGAGCTGTCTGGTCATCCATTGAAACAGCAATTGCAGTGGAGCCCTTTAAGATATCGTCAAATCCTTCATATCCAGCATTTTTGAATGCAAATTGAAGCAATGAATTTTTTTCTACAGAATACTGTACATTTGCTTCACGAAGTGCGCGTCTTAAGTTGGTATCTTCTTCAACAGTGATACCTTTATAGTCAACCAAAACACCAGAGACAGAAGATTTGATTAACTCTGTAAGCTGTTCAACCTTAGCTTTTTTTGCTTCTAAAACCTTTTCACTTGGCATAGTTTCACCTCCGATAAATTTTTAATCGTATCGAAGAAAAGTACAAAAAAATCCTTGCTCGCAAAACGAGAAAGGACATAATTCTCAATAATTAGAGATATGCACATTCCTCGGTTGGATTTACGGCATAAGCCACCAACTGTCTTTAGAATACGATATTTAATTATGATATTAACTCATAACCACTGTATTATATCATACAAAATATAATTTGTCAAGTATTATATAAAAAAAGTTTAGGTATACAATTACCAAAACAGGAGACTAACTATTCGTCATAAATAATGTTGAAAATTTATCTAACAATTAAGTAATGTAATATTAATGTTAATAAAAAGCCCAATTGCACCAAATAAAAGTTTGATGAAATTAGGGTGATTTTAAAAAGGCAGCTTAAAATAATTAATCTCATTGTATATAATAAAAGATAGTACTAATAAGAGTACTATCTTTATGCAATACATGAAATCAAAATTTTTCCTTTAAAGCTTTAGCAAGTTGTGCGGGACATGATGTAGGCCTTCCACCACAAGTTATACCACTTAACTTTTCAATTACATCATTCTTATTCATACCTTTAACCAAGTTTGAAATTCCTTTAGAATTTCCATCACAGCCACCAATGAATGTCACTTCCTTTATAATATCATTCTCAACCTCAATTTCTATATTTCTTGAACAAACACCTTGAGGTTTATAAACTACTTTCATCTTATATCAAACTCCTTAATAACTGCAATATCTGATTTAACTGCTGCCTCAGCAACAGCGCGTGCTACTGCTTTAGAAACAGATTTATCAAATGGGTCAGGTAAAATATTATCACAGTTTAGTTTATCTTCAGATACACTATTAGCAATTGCATAAGCAGCTGCCAATTTCATTTCTTCATTTATATCGGATGCTCTTACAGATAATGCACCCTTAAAAACACCAGGGAAAGCTACAACATTATTTATTTGATTAGGAAAATCACTTCTGCCGGTACCGACAATAAATGCACCTGCATTTTTAGCCTTATCAGGCATAATTTCAGGAACAGGATTTGCCATTGCAAAAACAATTGGTTTATCTGCCATAGATTTTATCATTTCTTCATTAACAACATCAGGCTTTGATACACCAATGAAAGCATCAGCGCTATTCATAGCATCCATTAAGGTACCCTTTTTCTTACCCTTATTAGTTAATTTAGCTATTTCATAATGTGCAGGATTTTCAAACTCATCTCCATCACATATAATTCCATTTATATCAACCATTATAATATTACCTATTTCCAAAGAAATAAATAGTTTTGCAATTGCAATACCTGCTGCACCAGCACCATTTATGACCAATGTCATATCCTCCATATTTTTACCTGTAAGCTTTGTTGCATTTATCATAGCAGCACATGCAACAATAGCAGTTCCGTGCTGGTCATCATGGAAAATAGGTATATTTAGTTTTTCTTTCAACTTTTTTTCTATCTCAAAACATCTTGGTGCTGAAATATCCTCTAAATTTATTCCTCCGAAGCTACCGGCAATTAGCTCAATTGTACGAACTATTTCATCCGTATCCTTTGAATTTATACAAATAGGAAATGCGTCAACATCAGCAAACTCCTTAAAAAGAGCACATTTGCCCTCCATAACAGGCATTGCTGCCAACGGTCCAATATCTCCAAGCCCTAAAACTGCAGTACCATCAGTAATAACAGCTACTAAATTATTACGCCTTGTTAATTCAAATGATAGCTCAGGATTTTTTTCTATTTCAAGACATGGTTTAGCCACACCTGGAGTATATGCATGGGATAACTCATTTCTATTAGTTATACTAGCACGAGATATAATTTCGATTTTACCATTCCATTCATAATGTTTTTCTAAAGCTGATTGCATTATATCCATTTAAAGACCATCCTTATTATTTTAAACTTAAATAGCATCTATTTTTTCTATTGATTTTTGTTTTCCCTTAGTTGCAAGCTTTATTATTCTGTCTATATTTTCCTTTGAAGTAGAATTGCTTCCAAGATGTGTTGGCTGTGAATTGTAAAGTCCATGAAAATCAGAACCACCAGTAACAATAAGATTGTACTTTTCTGCAATCTCAAGAATAGTTTTTCTTTGTTCTTCATTGGCAGAATAATGATATGCCTCAACACCATCAATCTTGCCTTCTACTGCTAACTCTTCCATTAAATCCAGACTATCATATTCCATAGGATGTGCCATAACAGCAATTCCCCTTGCTGAATGAATTAAGTCCAGCACAAATCTTACATCAGGATATTCTCGTTCAACAAGACAAATTCCATTCTTCAAATTAAAAAGCTTATGATTAAGTTCTCCGTAAAACTCCATAGCATATCCGTATTCAATTAAAGCATGCATAATATGCTGTTTAAAGATACTTTTACTGCTTGTAGCATGCTTTAAAACACTTTCCAAGCTAATAGGATATAGTTTCATTACCTTTTCAACCATTTCTTTAGAACAGGCTTTTCGGATTTCACATGATTTTAAGCATAATCCTTCCAATCTATCAGGTTTTTGCGGAGCATAACATAAAATATGTACTTTTTTGCCTCTTTCTTTATCCCATGCTGACATTTCAACGCCTTGAATAACCTTAACTCCATATCTTTCGCCTAAAATACTTACTCTTGAAAAAGAAGAAAGCGTATCGTGGTCTGTTATGGAAATAAAATCTATATTTGTTTTTTTGGCTTGAGCAATGATTTCCTCTATCCCTAAAGACCCATCGGAAAGCTTTGTATGGCAATGTAGATCACAAATCATTATCTACGCCTCCTTTGAAGAATTTACTATTCACATAGCGAATTTGCTTATTATTGTTAAAAATCAACATTGCTATTATACCATAATTAATTAATAAAAGCAATAGTTTTTGTGCATTTTATTGAATAGGCAATTCATTTATAATTAATCAGATAGTAATTTACTAATAAATTTTATTTGCTCATCACTCATTTCTTTATCATTCTGAATAGCATAGAATTCTTGAAACAACTCTAAATCATTTTTTTTGTTTACATGCATTGATAAGCTTGTTGTATTTTCATTGTCCTTATTTTTGATTCTTTCAAAATCTATTTTCATTAAATTAGGATAAACTTCTCTTAACTGTCCTATTGCATCATAAATAGGCTCTTCATCTGTTAATATTGCATGAATATAATCATTAGTATTTGTATTTTTTAAAACCTCATTATCAATTAGCTTTGCAATAGGGCCTTTTATTTCTCTTAAATCATTAACGGGACTTAACAAAATATTTTCATATATAACATTACCTTTTTCAAGCATGCTAACAATTGTTACTGATTTCTTATGATTAACCTCTGAAAATGAATATTTTAACGGAGAGCCTGAATAACGAATTGTATCTCTACCTATTTTTTGATTTTTATGTAAATGACCTAGTGCAACATAATCAAATTTTTCAAATGCTGATACATCAACATTATCTATACCTCCAACAGATATGCTTTCAGATTCAGAATGTTCGGGACTTTCTGTGCCACTTGTTACAAATTGATGTGCAACTAATATATTTCTTTCATCAGTGTTTATGTAAGTATTGTCAATTATATATTTTACAGCATTATCATATGTCTTTATTTCAGCATCTGGGTAAAACGCAGAAACTTGTGCAGGTTTAACAAAAGGCAGGGTATATATATTTATATCACCATATTCATCGTTTAACACCACTTTTTTTAATTTGCCATCAAAAATGCCATTAATATATACATCATTCTTTTCCATAAGTCTGCTGCCAAAATTAAGTCGTTCTGATGAGTCATGGTTACCGCTAATTATAATAACAGCAATATTTTCTAAAGTAAGTCTTGTTAAAAAATCATCCAACAGAATAACTGCGTCATTATTGGGAATTGTTTTATCATAGATATCTCCGGCAATAATAACAGCATCTATTTTATTATTTACAGCAATTTCAAATATCTGGTTTAAAATATGCTTTTGCTCATCTATCATTAAAAATTCATTAACTCGTTTACCCAAATGTAAATCAGCCATATGTAAAAACTTCAATATTGTTCCCCCCCATCTTTATTTATAATTATATACTATAATTAAAATTATGTAAATTAAAATATTATATTCTTTTATATATATTGCTTATTTATATAAAGTATGATATGATATTAAATATATATAATTAATATGTCTGCGGGAAAGGAAGTGTTATTTTTGAATGTATTATTTCAAAAACTAAAAGAAGTGTCTTTATCCGTCATACCAATATCTATAATTGTTCTAATACTTAATTTTACAATTGCTCCTCTTGAAACTCCTATGATTATTCGGTTTTTAATTGGTGCATTCCTAATTATTTTAGGACTATCAATATTTTTATTTGGAGTAGATATAGGAATAACCCCCATTGGCAATTTAATGGGAAATTCAATTGCCAAGTCGAATAGGATTTGGATAGTCGCATTTGCCGGAATTACCTTAGGTTTTTTTATTTCTATAGCTGAACCGGACTTAATTATATTAGCTGAACAAATCTCGGATATATCTACTGGAAATATCTCAGCTTCTAGTATCGTTTTAATCGTATCAATAGGTATTGCTATTATGATTGCTCTTGGTTTGATAAGAATTGTAGAAAACTTTCCTTTAAGAAGGATTTTAACTGGTATATACTTAATCATATTAATTTTATCATTTTTTATCACACCCGAATTTCTAGCTATTGCTTTTGACTCATCAGGTGCTGCTACTGGTGCTTTAACTGTTCCATTTATTTTGGCACTCTCAGTTGGTGTATCTTCTATCAAAAAAGACAGTAAATTATCAGAAGATGATAGTTTTGGACTAGTAGGAATTTCTGCTACTGGTCCTATTATAGCAGTAATGCTAATGTATATATTATCTAAAAACATTGAATTTGCTGATACTTCATCATCCGAAATACTAGCCTTAAACTCAAAGTCAATCATGCTACCTTTTTTAAATGCTATTCCTAATACAGCATATGAGATTTTCATTGCTTTAGTACCAGTATTCATAATATTCATGATTGCTCAATTCACTATTTTTAAAATGCATAAAAAATCTTTATATAAGATAATAAAAGGAGTTTTATATACATTCATTGGACTAGTACTGTTTCTAGTAGGCGTTAACATGGGCTTTATGGATGTAGGAAAAGCAATTGGATCTGAAATTGTTTCAGGAGGAAATACGCCGATTGTAATTATAGTAGGCTTTGTTTTAGGCTTGGTTACAATATTAGCAGAACCTGCCGTTTATGTATTAACTCACCAAATTGAAGATGTTACAAGTGGTTATGTTTCAAGAAAATCTGTAATACTAACTCTTTCAATAGGAGTAGGATTTGCTGTTGCTTTATCTATGTTACGTATATTAATTCCACAAATCCAGCTTTGGCATTATTTATTACCTGGATACTTAATATCAGTTACTTTGTCATATTTTGTTCCTAAGCTTTTCATAGGCATGGCATTTGACTCTGGTGCAGTAGCTTCTGGTCCTATGACAGCAACCTTTATACTCGCATTTGCTCAAGGTGTCGCATCAGCAACTGAAGGAGCTGATGTCTTAATTGATGGATTTGGTATAATCGCAATGGTTGCACTAACACCTGTTCTTGCTATACAAGTTTTAGGGTTGATTTTTAAATTTAAATCTAGAAAAGAAGGGGTAGTGAAAAATGTATCTTAATACTGAACCCAAAGAATATGAATTAGTTTATGTTATTGTTAATAATGGATATGGAAGCAAAATACTCAAGTATTCCAGGAAGCATGGTATTACTGGAGGAACAATTTTTCTTGGAAAAGGGACTGTGAAAAATCGTATTCTTGAGTTATTGGATTTACGCGAAATTAGAAAGGAAATTGTTTTAATGTTCGCAGAAAAAAGTCTTGCTTATACGATAATGGAAGATTTAAATAATGAGTTTAATTTTGCAAAACCAAATCACGGTATAACCTTCAGTATTCCTGTTTCATGTTTTGTGGGGATTAACGGACAAAGTAAAAAAAATAACGAAATTTTAGAAGAGGGTGAAATAATGTATAATTCTATTTTTGTAATTGTTTATAAAGGTAATGCTGAATTAGTTATTGACGCCGCTAATAAGGCAGGTGCTAAAGGCGGAACAATTATTAATGCAAGAGGTGCTGGAACTCATGAAACTTCAAGGGTATTCGCTATGGATATTGAACCTGAAAAAGAAATTGTTTTAATACTATCCGAAGCTGAGTCGACTCAAAAAATTATTGACTCGATAAATTCTGAATTAAAGATAGAAGAGCCTGGAAATGGAATTATTATAGTACAAAATGTAAGTAAAACATATGGAATTTATTAAGATAACTATTTACTTTATATTTTATTTTGTGATATAATATGTTTATACACAAAAAGGAGATTTTTATGATAGATTGTCATACACATACATGTAATTCACCAGATGCTGAAAATACTGTTTCTGAGTTATGTGAGCAGGCAATTGCTTTAGGGCTTGATGTTTTAGCTATAACTGAGCATTGTGAGGTTAATCGTTTTTATAGCATTGAATACTACAATGCTACTCCAAATGGTTATGATACTTATAATTTTGATTTGAGCTTTGAAAAATCTATGCAGGATAACACAAAAGCCCAGCAGAAATATCATAATAGGCTAAATCTTATTTCAGGCATAGAGCTTGGTCAGGCAACACATGACTTTGAACTAGCTGAAAAAATAATTTCTGATGAACGCCTAGATTTTGTTATTGGTTCAATGCATCAGCTACCTAACCATGATGACTTTGCATTTATTAACTATAACGAGGTTGATATCCCCTCTCTTCTTTCAGAAAATTATTTTGAAGTTTTAAAGCTTTGTAGGTGGGGAAAGTTTGATGTTTTAGGGCATCTTACCTATACGCTTAGATATATCGGAAATTATGGTATTACTGTAGATATGAAGTCATATGACGAAATTATTGTTGAATGCTTTAAAGCACTTATAAACAGTGGCAAAGGAATAGAGATTAATTCATCTGGATTGCGTCAAACTTATGGTAAAACTTTTCCTGATTTCAACTATATCAAACTATATAAAGATTTAGGTGGAGAAATTTTAACAGTCGGATCTGATTCCCATTCAATTCATGACTTAACAAAAGGTATTCCCGAAGGAATCGAGTTAGCAAAGCTTGCTGGATTTAAATATGTATGTTACTTTAAAAAACGAAAGCCTTATTTTATTAAAATATAATGGGAGGTATTATGGAAGAATTATTAAGCCTACTTAAACAAAATGCCAGATTATCAAATGAACAGCTTGCGGTAATGCTAGGTGACACTCCTGAAAGTATTGCTAAAAAAATTGAAGAATACGAAAAAAAAGGAATCATTAAGGGATATAGTGTGATTTTAAATGATGAAGTAGTAAGTAAGGATACAGTTACTGCTTTCATAGAATTAAAGGTTACTCCAAAGCGTGATTATGGGTTTGATGATTTAGCAAGAACCGTTATGATGTATGATGAAGTGGAAAGCGTTGCGCTTATTTCTGGAGATTACGATTTAGCTGTTACTGTTAGCGGTGAAAGCCTTAAAAATATTGCACTCTTTGTTGCGGAAAGACTCTCAACAATTGATGGAGTTTTATCTACTGCAACCCACTTCGTTTTGAAAAGATATAAAGAAAAAGGTATCTTTATTGAAAAAGAAGTGGTTGACGAAAGGAGCTTTATTTCTCCGTGATAAATTATGATAATGTGCTTTCTGAAAAAATAAAAACTCTAAAGCCATCAGGAATCAGGAAGTTTTTTGACATCGCCCAAACTATTGATGGTGTAATAAGTTTGGGTGTGGGTGAGCCTGACTTCCCTACCCCATGGGCTATTAGAAGTGTTGCTATTTCTACATTGGAAAAGGGAAAGACTGTTTATACATCTAACTCTGGACTTTTACAGCTTCGTGAGGAAATTGCAGAATATATAAAAAGAAAAAATAATCTTGAATATAATCCACATAACGAAATTATTGTCACAGTTGGTGGTTCAGAAGCTATTGATATTTCACTTAGAACTTTAATAAATCCTGGTGATGAGGTTCTTATTGTTGAGCCTTGCTTTGTTTGCTATGCACCAATAGTTACACTTTGTGGTGGTATTCCTGTAAGCATTAATACAAAGGTAGAGGATAATTTTAAATTAACCCCTCAAATATTAAAAGAAAAAATAACTGATAAATCGAAGGTTTTAGTTTTACCGTTTCCTAGCAACCCCACTGGAGCTATAATGACCCGTGAGGATTTATTGGAAATTGTTGATATAATAAAAGAAAATAATATTTTTGTGCTTTCTGATGAGATATATTCAGAATTAACATATGGAAGAAAACATTGCTCTATTGCTGAAATTAATGAAATGCAAGAGCGTACCATTATAGTTAACGGATTTTCTAAAGCATTTGCTATGACTGGCTGGAGATTGGGATATCTTGCTGCACCTGAGCCAATTGTTACACAAATTCTAAAAATACATCAGTATGCAATAATGTGTTCACCAACAGTTAGCCAATATGCCGCAATCGAGGCTTTGAAAAACTGCGAAAATGAAGTCGAAAAAATGGTCAATGAATACGATAAACGCCGCAGACTTCTTGTTGATTCATTTAATAATATGGGATTAGAATGCTTTAATCCTGAAGGAGCCTTCTATGTTTTTCCATCTATAAAAAGCACTGGACTATCAAGTGAAGAATTTTGTGAACGCTTGCTTTTTGAACAAAAGGTCGCAGTTGTACCAGGAAATGCCTTTGGTGAAAGTGGAGAAGGATTTATTCGTGTATCCTATGCATACTCATTAAAGCACTTGATTGAAGCTCTTAAAAGAATTGAAAAATTTATAAATAGTCTGAAAAAGGATTGATTTTATGGATAACTACATTACCTTAAAAGCACCAGCTAAAATCAATCTCTTTTTAGATATTACAGGAGTCAGAAATGATGGATATCATTTTATAGAAAGTGTTTTTCAAACTATTTCCATATATGATATTGTTGTACTTAAGCTTAATGATAGTAATGATATTACTATATCAACAAATGATATTAATGTTCCAAGTAACGAAAAAAATATTGCATATAAAGCTGCTAAATTTTTTTTAAATTATATAAAAACTGATAAAATTGGTGTTGATATCTATATCGAAAAAAATATCCCTAATCAGGCAGGTCTGGGCGGTGGCAGTTCTGATGCTGCTGCTGTTTTAAAAGGATTGAATTATCTTTTAGATGCTAAATTATCTTATGAAGAACTAAACAACATAGCAGTTGAATTAGGTGCAGATGTTCCTTTCTTTATTAATGGCGGTATCGCATTTGCAAATGGAATAGGAGAAATTCTTACTCCCCTATCACCAATTTCAAAGCTACACCTCGTTGTCGCTAAAGGTAAAAATGGAATATCAACTGTTGAGGCATATAAAAAAATTGATACGCAATATAATCTGCAACATAAAAGTTCAGAACTAATTCTCCAAGCAATAAAAAGCAATGATATGATAAAAATCTCAAACCATTGCTTTAATATTTTTGAATATGTTACAGAATTAGATGATGTTTTTAATATAAAAAAAATAATGCTTGACAATAATGCTCTTTGTTCTATTATGTCTGGAAGCGGTTCTGCTGTTTTTGGAATATTTCCTGATGAAAATTCTGCGAGTAAATGTTCAGATTTGTTAAGTAAATTATATGATTTCTCAATGCCATGCACTACTGAGATATTATAAAGCACTAAATATTCATAGCAAAACGACTATTACAAATATATATGCATAAAACACTTTCCCCTATTGAAAAATTACGATATTTCAAATATATAAGGCATTCACACATACCAGCAATATTTGTGTAAACATAATACGGATAGGTTTTGTTGTTTTCACCCTTTGAAACAATCTTTTCCACTGATGTTATGTACGAATCACTTTCCAGCGTAATAATGACATTCCTTCTTTCTATAAATTCCTTTGAATACATAAATAAATTTAAACTGGAGAATACTAAACAGATAACTTCTGTCAATACTATTTCAATTGGAATTTCATATTCATCACCAGTAGCATAATTGTATTTATCTTTTTTAATATACTTCTTCCAGAAGTTATTCAAATAAAAGACATCAATATAATAATGCCAATTATTTCAGCGATTATTGTAGCAATTACTCGCATTTGGGGTTTATATAATCTATCATCAACATATTTTTTAATATTATTTTTTTATCATCATATAAAACAATCTTTGTCAAACTCATTTTTCGGTATCTCCTAATTCTAATTTTAAATTCAATTACACACAAAATAATTATTTACTTGACATTGGTAAGTTTATGTGATAATATAATTAAAATATGAAAAAGCAATGAAGAGAAGAAGTAACAATAGATAGTGATTTCAGAGAGCCTTTGGTTGCTGCGAAAAGGTATCACCATATTGTGAATACATCTCGGAGCTTATGCTTTGAACACATTTTATATGTAAAGTAGAAGCATACGGAGTAACACGCGTTATAGTGTTTTGAGGTTAGTAATATTTTTATTACTAATAAATTGAGGTGGTACCACGGATTATGAGATTCGTCCTCTGATAAGATTTTCTTGTCAGAGGTTTTTTTATTTGATATTTTATAAGGAGGATTAATATGACACTATTTGAAGAATTAAAAAGGCGTGGTTTAATAGCACAAATGACTCATGAAAAAGAAATTGAAGATTTACTTAATAAAGAAAAGGTAAGCTTTTATGTCGGATTTGATGCTACTGCTGATAGCTTGCATGTAGGTCACTTCCTACAATTGGTGGTTATGAAGCATATGCAAAATGCTGGGCATTACCCCATCGTTCTGCTTGGAACAGGAACAACTATGATTGGTGATCCTACTGGCAAGACAGATATGAGAAAAATGCTTTCAGTTGAGGAAATCAATAATAATGCTGAACGCTTTAAGGAGCAAATGTCAAAATTTATTGACTTTTCAGACGGTAAAGCGGAAATTGTAAAGAACGGCGATTGGCTGATGCAAATGAATTATATTGACTTTTTAAGAACCGTAGGTAGACATTTTTCTGTAAATAAAATGTTGACGGCAGAATGCTTTAAATCAAGGCTTGAAAGAGGTCTATCCTTCCTTGAATTCAATTATATGCTTATGCAGAGCTATGACTTTTTATATTTATACCAGAATAAAGATGTTAAGCTAGAGCTTGGCGGTGACGACCAGTGGAGTAATATCTTAGGTGGTGTAGATTTAATAAGACGCGTTGAACAAGGCGAGGCATATGGTATGACATTTACTCTTCTTACAACAAAAGAAGGTAAAAAAATGGGTAAAACTGAAAAGGGTGCATTATGGCTCGATGCTGAAAAATGTTCACCATATGATTTTTATCAATATTGGAGAAATGTTAGTGATGATGATGTTATTACCTGCTTAAAGCTTCTTACATTCCTTCCAATTGAACAAATAGAAGAAATGGAACAAACAATGTCTGGCTCTGAATTAAATAAGGCAAAAGAAATACTTGCTTTTGAGCTTACAAAGATGGTGCATTCAGAGGAAGAAGCACAGAAATCACATGAAGCTGCAAAATCAATATTTAGCGGAAATAAGTGCAGTGATAACATGCCAACTACAACAATAAGCAGCGATGAATTACAGGAAGGTTTGATTGGCATTCTTGACTTGCTGGTTAAATCCGGATTAGCACCATCAAAAAGTGAAGGCAGAAGACTTATAACTCAAGGTGGGGTATCTGTAAATGATGAAAAAATATTAGACCCAAATCAACTTATCACTATAAACGACTTTGTTATAATCAGGAAAGGTAAAAAAGTATTTCACAAGGTTGTAAAATCTTAAAAATATTAATACTCCCCTATTAAATACAAGTTTAAATACAAGTGTTTATATGGGGAGTAATAAATTTAAACAAACTAGCAAAGCAATATTGAATCCACTTTTTTATCATAATTATATTTATAAAAGGATATGCAGATTATTGTTAAGCACAACCATGCTATACACCATCTTATTTTTTTAATAAATAAATATCGAAATTTGCGATTGTGTTCTAAGTCATTTAGTACTGATTTAAATGCTTGTGATATCTCCTTGTACGATATGAGATATTCTTTGTAGTCTTCTATATTTTTCTTTAAATAATTTTCAGTGGATTCATATTTTTTAATTATATCTTCATAAGATTCTTCAATATCTTTTTCTAATCTCAATTGATATTCACTTACATATTTATCGAAATTTTCTTTTATATCTTTGGAAATTATATAAGCTTCACTCAAGATTAATATTGGAAAAATAGCTATCAAGCATAAAACTCCAGTAATTATAATTGATTTTTTAGTGAAAAAACCACCACTGAATATTTTATAAAGCTTTATGCATATTATAACAGGAATAATTAAAATAAGACTTGTAAATCCCATTATATACGAGTTTCCAGTTATAATATTAAGGGAAAATAAAAAAAGTGAAAAAAATAAGACACCAATTAAAACACCTAAGCTACCAGAAATAAAACTTTCACTTGCTGTATATTCAGGCTTAGGTTTGTTTGCAAAATCGAAATAAACTGAATTATAACAATAATTGCAAACATTTACAAAGTATTCATTTATTGAATATTGAACTGTTTTCTTTGGTTTACCACAATTTATACAGCAAGGAACTAAATTATTATCATTACAAAACTGAACTATATCGTTTAAAATCGTGTATAATGATAGCACAAAGCTATCATCAGTAGCTTCTATTACACAAATAATTTCATTATCCTTATATGTGATACTTTGTAGCATCGGGCTAGTTGCTTTAAGAAGTATGATTCCATTCTGTATATCCTTTTCATGAATATCATCAACCATATAAGGCTTTTCACTGTAACTGCTGTTGTTAATATCATTATCGATATAATCTAAATCTTCTTCAGAATATATATACTTTTTAACATTGCGTGAATGTTTTACAGTAAAAAATACATAACATAAATCTTTATTTATATCGAGCTTTATAAATATATTATAACCCTTGTATTTCCCATAAAATAAGTGCAAACTTTTATTATATTTTAAGTCCGTATTATTTAATATATTGGTCACTACAGTTCTTACCGCAATCATTCAGCAATCACCCCCATTTAATTTTATATGATTGCCTCTTACTTTTTGTTTAGCTTTTCCTTTATTAATTTTAAAGCATTATTATATTTAATAGATTTTAAACCTGGAAACGCTTTAATAAAACGAGTTTTTTTAGCTTGTTCTAATATCTTTTCATATTTCTGTATTATTTCCTGAACCTCTCCAGAAATGTTGCCACCAATTTTTAGTGAACTATTATTAAGTATTTCAGAAATCTTTTCAATTTGCTTTAATTTATTATTAAAATTCAAAACCTCACATACACTACAGATTGTATCAATAATTATTACAATTGCTGCAATTATGAGTATTACATTACCAGCTGTATAAGGAATATAACCAACTAATTTTATAATTGCAGGTTGAACAGTTTTTACAACTAATAGACATGCTACACCCCATAAAAGAGATATTTTTAAACATATATAACCTTTATAATTAAACTTTTCATTTGAATAATCCCACCACTTGGCGTGAAACATCTTTTCCAAAAGCAAGCCAACAAATAATTCAATTGCTGAACATATAACAACTGATAGTACATAAAGAGCTATAATACTTTTCAATCTTGAAAGTGTTAAATAAACAATAACTACTCCAAAACCATAAATAGGACATATTGGAGCATTGAGAAAACCCCTGTCCTCAAATTCCCCTGTTTCAAGCGTTCTTACAATTACTTCTACAATCCAGCCAAATGCTGACCAGTATAAAAAATAAAATCCTATTTCAAACAATGTCATATTGAACAAATGAATGTGCTGCATAAATTTCCCCCTAATATACTATAATAATGGAGTTTACATATACTAATATTATAACAATTAATGATTTTATGTCAATAGAGTATTATTATAAATTTATATTATTATTATAATTTACCAAAATTAAAGGAGTTTAATATGAGAATTAGGCATAAACCATGGGCTAAACCAGAATTAGATACTTGTCCTTTTTGTATAAAACAACCTGAAATAATTAAAGGACTTTGGTCAGATGAATTTCCTAAGAAACAACCAATACATATTGAGCTTGGGTGTGGTAAGGGAGGTTTTATATCTTCTGCTATAATTAAATATCCTAATATTAATTTTATAGCAATTGATATAAAAAATGAAATGCTGGCGTTGGCAAAACGGAAAATAGAACAGCAATTATCGGAAAATGAATTACCAGCTGATAATATAAGAATATTTATAAAAAATATTGAACAAATTGATACATGTTTTGATAGCAATGATTTGATTGAGAGAATTTATATAAATTTCTGTAATCCTTGGCCTAAACAAAAGCATAAAAAGCATAGGTTAACGCATTATCTACTTCTTGAAAAATACAAAGTATTTCTTAAACCTATGGGTGAAATATGGTTTAAAACTGATGATGATAATCTATTTAATGAATCATTAAATTATTTTGAACAGTCAGGATTTGAAATTAAATATAAAACCTATGATTTACATTCAAGTGATTTTACAGAAAACATTGAAACAGAGCATGAAAAAATGTTTACAGAGATGGGAAAGAAAATTAAATTCCTTATAGCAGTTCATAAGTAAAATTGAAATATGATTTAAAAAGTTTAGCAATTAACTGATTATCAAAGTAGACTAAAAACGGCATAGTCGTAAATCAACGACTATGCCGAACATTTTATNAATTGTAGATAACTATTTTAATTAAGTTAATTTATACTTCTCTTAACATATGTTGTATGAAGAAGTTCATGTGCCTTATGGCTACCAGGTTCGCCCAAAAACTCTGCATATAATTCTTTAATAGCTGTGTTTTCATGTGATTTTCTAACAGATCTTGTCACATCAATATCATATAATGCTTTTGCTCTTAACGCTCTCAAATCTGAGAAGTTTCTTATATTTGCAGGCTGTTGTGGCTGTCCACCACCATTTACGCATCCACCAGGGCACCCCATTANCTCAATAAAATGATAATCAGCCTCACCAGATTTAACCTTATTTAATAGTTCACGAGCATTAGCTAATCCACTTACTACTGCAACCTTTATATCAGTTCCAGCAACATTATAAGTAGCTTCCTTTATGCCCTTAACACCTCTGACCTCCATGAAATCAAGGCTAGGTAATTCTTCACCAGTCAGCTTTTCAACAGCTGTTCTTAAAGCTGCCTCCATAACACCGCCTGTTGCACCAAAAATTACACCAGCACCGGATGACATTCCAAGTGGCATATCAAATTCTTCATCAGGAAGTGATGTAAATTTAATACCCGCACGCTCAATCATTGATGCAAGCTCCTTAGTTGTGATAGCATAATCAACATCTGGAACACCTGCTGCATCCTCATCATCACGACCAATTTCAAACTTCTTAGCTGTACACGGCATAACACTTACCATTACTATATCCTTAGGGTCAAGTCCCATTTTCTCAGCATAATATGTCTTAGCTATTGCACCAAACATCTGCTGTGGTGACTTACATGATGATAGATTTTCAATCATATCTGGATAATAATGTTCGCAATATTTTACCCATCCAGGTGAACATGATGTAATCAATGGAAGTTTGCCACCATTTTTAAATCTATCCAAAAATTCATTTGCTTCTTCCATAATAGTCAAGTCAGCAGCAAAGTTTGTATCAAAAACCTTAGCAAATCCAAGTTTTCTTAATGCTGCTATCATTTTGCCTTCAACATTTGTGCCTATCGGCATTCCAAAACACTCACCCAAAGCTGCTCTCACTGCTGGTGCAGTCTGAACAATAACATGCTTTGATGGGTCAGNAAGTACCTCAAAAATCTCAGTTGTATTATCTTTTTCATATAGTGCACCTGTTGGACATACTGCTATACATTGTCCGCATGATACACAGCTTGTTTCACCAAGCCCCATTTCAAACGCACTGCATATTTCAGTTGTAAATCCACGATTATTTGCACCTATAACACCTATTGCCTGTACCTTTGAACAAGCAGCAGTGCAGCGTCTGCAAAGGATACATTTATTATTATCCCTATACATATGTGCAGCGCTATAATCTATCTCATACTCATTGTTTGCACCATCAAAGCGGCCCTCATCTTCAACCTTTAAATCTTTTGCAAGCTTTTGAAGTTCACAGTTTCCGCTTCTTACACAAGATAAACATCTTCTGTCATGTGTTGAAAGAATTAATTCCAATGTCATCTTTCTTGATTTTAATACCTTTGGGGTATTTGTGAAAATTTCCATACCCTCGCTTATTGGATGAACGCATGAAGCAACCAAACTCCTTGCGCCCTTCACTTCTACAACACAAATACGACAAGCACCAATTTCATTGATATCTTTTAAATAACATAAAGTTGGAATGTCAATATTTGAAATACGAGCAGCTTCAAGAATTGTTGAACCCTCAGGTGCAGAAACATCGATACCGTTAATTTTTATATTAATATTGCTCATATCTACATCCTCCACTATTCTTTAATTATTGCTGCGAAACGGCATTTTTCCATACAAGCACCACATTTTATACATTTGCTCTGATCAATAGTATGTACTTCTTTTACCTTACCTGTAATAGCTCCTACAGGACATACTCTTGCACATGCTGTACAGCCCTTGCAAGCATCGGCAATAATTACATAGCTCAAAAGTGATTTACAAACACCAGCAGGACATTTCTTTTCTGTTACATGCGCTACATACTCATCCCTAAAATATTTAAGTGTTGACAAAACAGGGTTTGGTGCTGTTTGTCCTAAACCACATAATGAGTTCTCTTTTATATAATAACATAATTCTTCTATTTTGTTCAAATCCTCAANTGTCCCCTGGCCTTCGGTAATCTTTTCAAGCATTTCATATAAACGTTTTGTACCAATTCGACAAGGTGTACACTTACCACAAGACTCATCAACTGTAAACTCTAAGAAGAACTTAGCTATGTCAACCATACAGTTGTCCTCATCCATAACGATAAGTCCACCTGAACCCATCATTGAACCAAGACTTATAAGGTTATCATAGTCAATTGGAACATCAAAATGTTCAGCTGGGATACAACCGCCTGATGGGCCACCTGTTTGTGCTGCTTTAAACTTCTTACCATTTGGAATTCCGCCACCAATTTCTTCAATAACAGTACGCATTGAAGTACCCATTGGAATCTCAACAAGTCCGGTATTGTTAATGTTTCCACCCAATGCAAAAACCTTTGTACCAGGAGATTTTTCTGTTCCTATTGACTTAAACCAGTCAGCTCCATTTAGAATTATTTGTGGAATATTTGCATATGTTTCAACATTATTAAGCAGTGTTGGTTTTCCAAACAAACCTTTTTGAGCTGGGAAAGGTGGACGAGGACGAGGCTCCCCTCTTCTTCCCTCAATAGAGCTCAACAATGCAGTCTCTTCACCGCATACAAAAGCACCAGCACCAAGTCTTATATCTACATCAAATGAGAAATCTGTTCCAAATATATTCTTACCAAGCAATCCATATTCACGAGCTTGTTTTATTGCAATTTCAAGACGCTTAACGGCAATTGGATACTCAGCACGAATATAAATGTATCCCATATCAGCTCCTATAGCATAACCTGCAATAGCCATCGCTTCTAGGATAACATGTGGATCACCTTCCAAAATAGAACGGTCCATAAATGCTCCGGGGTCACCCTCGTCAGCATTACAGCACACATACTTTTTGTCAGCTTCATTTTGTTTAGCTAGCTTCCANTTTATACCTGTTGGGAAACCGCCGCCGCCTCTGCCTCTTAATCCACTATCAGTAATTACTTTAATTACATCATCAGGTGTATATTCTGTCAAAACCTTACCAAGTGCCTCATAACCGCAACTTCCTATGTATTCATCAATACATTCTGGATTGATAACACCACAGTTTTTTAGTGCAATACGGTGTTGTTTTTTGTAGAAACTAGTATCATTTAAGGATTTGATTCCTTCTTCAGTTACTGTTTCAGTATATAGCAATCTCTTAACAATTCTTCCTTTAAGAAGATGCTCTGAAACAATTTCAGGAATATCTTCAACCTTAACCATTGAGTAGAAACTTCCCTCAGGGTAAACAATCATAATCGGACCTAAAGCACATAATCCAAAACAACCTGTTTTAACTACCTGTACTTCAGAACTTAGTCCGTTCTTATCAATTTCATCTTGCAATGCTTTCAGAATTTGTACACTTCCAGATGAAGTACAACCTGTACCACCGCATACTAAAACATGTGAACGATACATATTTTTATTCCTTTCACCAAATATTATTTTTTAACTATATATTAAGTAATATCAAAAGCTTATTCGCTCATTTTTGAGTTAATTGTATATTCATTAACAATTTGACCTCTGATAATATGCTGTTCAATAATCTCCTGAGCTTTCTTTTCATCCATATTTATATAAGTAACCTTATCTTTACCAGCTTCGATTACCTCAACAATTGGTTCATACTGGCATAAGCCAATACAGCCTGTCTGAGTAACAATAACATTTTCTATTTTTTTTTCATGTATAGAATCTGACAATGCCTTCAATACTGTTCTTGCACCAGCTGCAATACCACAGGTTGCCATACCAACTACAATTCTTGTTGATGCATGTTCATTCTCANAACGAAGATCGATCTGACTTTGCATTTTTTCACGAATTGCTTTTAATTCGTCAAGTGATTTCATATTTTACCTCCTAATAATTCTAATCACAGGTTAATAGCATAATTTATATTACTGTTCCACTATCAACCACTTGTTTATTTTCGTTTAAATAATCATTAATATATGCAGATACCTCAGGTGAATTAAAAGGAATGTCACCTAAAATTTCACGAAATTCTCTTGTATCAAGAGTAAAGCATCTTTCATCAATTTTATACAGATAAAAAAAATCAATACTAGGATTTAATGTAATTAATGAGTGTATTGTAAAGTTGATATCACCCAAAGGCATGCGGTCAATATGCGACAATCCAAAAACAGCAGTTACAGTTGTTCCTAAACCCAATTGGGATGTAATATTAAATGAGCCTCCCGTATTTTCAGCAGCAAGTTTNAAAAAGGGTATTCCAAGCCCTATTTTTCGTGTTGTGCGAGTTGTAAAGAAAGGATCAACCACATTTTTAAGCTTTTCATCATCCATTCCGCAGCCATTATCCTTAATTTCTACAGTCAATATGTCCTTTTTTATATCTGCTATTACAGAAATTTCAATTAATTTAGCACCTGCACTTATTGAATTCTGAGCTACATCAAGTATGTTAAGTGAAATTTCCGTCATCATTCTGCATCATTATATTTTTTTAGTATTCCATCAAGCTCTTCAGGAACTACACGCCCATAAACATCTTCGTTTATAGTGATAACTGGAGCAAGACCACAAGCACCGATACAACGGCAAGCCTCTATTGAAAACTTTCCATCTGGTGTGCAGCCTCCATCCTCAAGATTAAGCTTTTCTTTTAATTTATCATATATATTGCCTGCGCCTTTAACATAGCATGCTGTACCGAGACAAACAGAGATATTGTATTTGCCCTTTGGGGTAAGTGAAAATTGTGAGTAGAATGTTACTATGCCATAAATCTCCTCAAGCGGAATATCCATTTCATTTGAAATAATTTTTTGAACTTCAATCGGAAGATATCCATAGATATCCTGTGCTTTGTGAAGTATACCCATTAATGAACCTTTTTCATTTTTCCCTTCGTTAATTACTTTCAAAAGTTCTGCTTCCTGTTCAGCTGTTCCATTAAAAGGTATGGTATTTGCAGTCTTTGAACCCATTATTAATCCTCCTTGAAATGATTAAGTAGTGAAATAATTCTATTAAAAATTTTGATTATTATTTCACAAACTATATTACTTGATAATTATATCACAAACTATATTAAAAATCTAGTCAAATTTATTACTAACAATATTACTATATTTTGTGCAACATGGACAAAAATTTTTTTTATTTTTTTATACAACTATTTTTTACAAAAACTTAGATTAATTTAGTGAAATATGCTTGTTTTTTTATGTTTTTATATGATAATTTCTGCTTATAAAACTTGCTTTTCAATAATGTATATGTTATACTAGTTTGCAAGTTTGACTTGGAAAAATATTTAAATGCAATACCAATACACATTATGTTTGTAAGTTTTAGGAGGTATTATAAAATGCCTGTACAGAAAAAGCATACTCATATGAAGCCTACAAGAATTATTGTAATAAGTTTTTTACTAATCATTCTATTTGGAACCTTACTTTTAACTTTGCCAATCAGTTCAAAGAACAGAGAGTTCACTCCCGTGTTGGATTCTCTTTTTACCGCTACCTCTGCAACATGTGTTACAGGATTAGTAATTCATGATACCGGTGCATACTGGAGCATGTTTGGGCAATGTATTATTCTTTTAATGATACAGCTTGGTGGTTTAGGTATTGTATCCTTTGCTATGTTCTTTAACTTTGCACTTGGAAGAAAGCTTGGGCTTAANTCCATGCAGCTTGCAAGTGAATCCATAGGTTCAGATGACTTTTCAACCATAAAAGAACTTGTAAAAACTGTATTTAAAATATCTATGAGCTGCGAATTATTGGGTATGCTTTCGCTTATGACAGTTTTTGTTCCACAATACGGTACATACGGAATCTATATCTCATTATTTTTATCAGTATCAGCCTTTTGTAATGCTGGATTTGATATTTTAGGCTTTGAAAATGAATACATCAGTCTTACTAATTATGCTGATAATCCTGTTGTAATGATTACAATAATGCTTTTAATAATATGCGGTGGGCTGGGCTTTATCGTCTGGAATGATTTATTTGCCTATAAAAAAACTAAAAAATTATACCTACATACTAAAATAGTACTTTTAGCAACAGTTATACTTATCGTTGTGGGTGCTTTAGGTGTGGGAATAATGGAATGGAATAACCAAGAAACCATTGGAAAGCTAAGCATTTCTCAAAAAATCTCCAGAGCCATTTTTCAATCAGTAACCTTCAGAACCGCTGGGTTTAATACATTTAATACTACTAAAATGTATGATGGTACTAAACTATTGGCATCTGCTTTAATGTTTATAGGTGCAGCTCCTGGTTCAACAGGTGGTGGAATAAAAATTACAACCTTTGTAGTTTTAATGGCAACTGTATACAATGTAATAAGAAACCGACATGATACCATTATATTGAAAAGACGTGTTGATAAAGAAGTTGTTTATAAAGCGTTGGCAATTACTGTTCTTGCTGGTCTTGCTGTAGTAATTACAACTTGTATAATTGGAATCGATAAGCATGGCTTCAAAACAGTCGATATAATCTTTGAAACTTCTTCAGCGATGGCTACTGTTGGTATTAGTGCTGGTATTTCAAAGCTTGCCAGTCCACTTTCAAAAATTGTACTTATGTTAACAATGTTCTTGGGACGTGTTGGACCTGTTTCACTCGCATATTCCATTACGGCTGGATTTGCTAATCAAAAGAAAAATGAAATAATACCTGAGGGTAAAATTATTGTAGGATAATTACGGAGGTATTCGTGGGAAATTATAATTTTGAAAAGCTTTCGGATAAAATTGAGATATGTGTCAGTGACGAGCATAGATTCGGTACTGATGCATTTCTCCTTACATACTTTTCACAATATAAACAAAATGATATAGTTTGTGATTTAGGTACAGGATGTGGCATAATACCTCTGCTAATGGCAAGACATCTTCCTCCTAAAAAAATATATGCTGTTGATATACAGCAACAGGCAATTGAACAGTTAAAATCAAGCATTAAAAAAAATAGAATTGACTTTATTGAACCAATTTGTTCTGATTTAAAGGTTTTATGGGATAATGCACCGCTTGGACAGTTTAGTCTTGTCACCTGCAATCCCCCTTATAAAGCGTCTAACGCTGGTATTGAAAGTGAAATGACTGCACAGCGTATAGCTAGACACGAAATTCTTTGCAATATAAATGATGTATGTAAGACGGCAAGCAGACTTTTGAAATTCGGTGGTAGACTGTGCATTTGTAACCGTCCTGAAAGACTTGGAGATGTTATAATTGCAATGAAGCAAAACAATATTGAGCCCAAAAGGCTTAGATTTGTGTGTAAAAATCCTGACACACCTGCCTGGCTCTTTTTAATTGAAGGCAGAAAAGGTTCAAAACCATTTATGAAAGTTGAGCCACAATTTTATACACATGGTGAAGATGGTTATTCAGAAGAATTAAATATGATTTATGGAATGAGGAAATAATGGCTGGATGTTTATATGTAGTAGCTACACCTATTGGAAATATAAGTGATATTACACTTCGTGCACTGGATACGCTGAAAGAAGTGGATTTTATTGCCGCTGAGGATACAAGGGTTACAATAAAGCTGCTGAATAAATATGAAATTAAAAAAAAAATAATTAGTTATCATGAGCATAGTGCAAAGGAATGTGCTGATGGAATAATTGAACGAATACTAAATGGTGAAAGCTGTGCTATTGTTACAGATGCGGGAATGCCCTGTATTTCTGATCCCGGAGAATTGCTTGTCAAACTATGCTATGAAAATAATATTACTGTAAAAGTTGTTCCAGGTGCTAGTGCTGTTGTATCTGCTCTTGCAATTTCAGGACTTAATACTTCAAGATTTGCCTTTGAAGGCTTTTTATCTGTTACTAAAAAGCAACGTTTTGAACACCTTAAAAACATAGCAAATTACACTCATACACTTATTTTCTATGAGGCTCCACATAAACTTATTGCTACTTTAAAAGATATGCTTGAATATTTGGGTGATAGGAAAATTTCTATTTGCAGAGAATTAACTAAAGTTTATGAAGAGGTTATCCGAACTACTATATCAGGTGCAATTTCCTATTATGAAAATAAAACACCTAGGGGTGAATATGTTCTTGTTATTGAGGGTGCAAAACAGAAAGAGAATAAAGAAATTACTATTGAAGATGCTGTAAAACAGGTTCTAACCTTGATAGAGCAAGGCGAAAAGCCAACTAATGCATGTAAAATAGTTGCAAAAGAAACAGGGCATAAAAAAAGCGATTTGTATTCTACTATGCAGGAAAATTTTAAATCAAAATAACAAATTCATAATACTTTACTTTTTGTCGATTTTATATAAATTTTACAAATTAATTATTGCATATATTTCTTTCTTATGGTATAATTAATTTTATAATTTTTTAATACTATAAAGTGGTAAAGGGGTTAATTACGATGAAATTAAGCTTTTCTACACTAGGTTGTCCTGATTTTTCATGGGCAGATATTTATTCTATGGCAAAGGATTTAAAATTTGATGGAATAGAAATCCGTGGCTTAGGTGACGATATTTTTGCAGTTACAGCTCGTCCTTTTACTGAGGAACAGCTTCCTAAAACAAAGCAAAAACTAAAAGAATTAGGTATTGAAATTCCTTGTCTTTCTTCAGGGTGCTGTCTGAAATTCAAAAACGAATATGAAAATGTTATATTTGAAATAACACAATATGCTATACTTGCTCAAAAGCTTGATACNCCATATATTCGTGTTCTTGCNGATTTGGAGCCACAACCAGATGGTGAGGTTGATGATAAGTATCTTTCAGAGCTTTTAAAAGAATTAGCTGTTATTGCTGAAAAATATAATGTAACCTTACTTGTTGAAACTAATGGTGTTTATTCAGATACAAAACGCTTGAAAGCATTGTTAGATGATGTAGCTAATAGCCATGTTGCAGCTTTGTGGGATATTCATCACCCTTATCGTTATGCAAATGAAACTCCAGAGCAGACTATAAATAATTTAGGTGATTACATAAAATATGTGCATGTTAAAGATAGCATAATTATTAATGGACAAGTTGATTATAGACTAATGGGTGAAGGCGATTTGCCTGTTAAGGATATACTTTCTTGCTTGCAAAAAAATAATTATAATGGTTATATATCACTTGAATGGGTTAAGAGATGGGCTGACCATTTAAGTGATGCGGGTATTGTTTTCCCTCATTTTGCAAACTATATGTCCGTATATAAAACTGATAATTGTGTTGAAGATTCTAATAGTTCTGGTTTACAATATAACAAAACAAAAACAGGAAAATATATCTGGAAAAAAGAAATGCTTATTGACTGCACATTTCCTGAGGTTCTCGATAGGGTTTGTAAAGAATTCCCTGACCAATATGCATTTAAATATGTAGAACTTGACTACACAAGAACATATAAAGAATTTCTTGACGATGTTAATGACTTTGCTCGTGCTTTACTTGCTATTGGTGTTAAAAAAGGCGACCATGTTGCAATATGGGCAACTAATATTCCACAATGGTTTATTACATTCTGGGCTACAACAAAAATTGGTGCAGTACTTGTTACTGTAAATACTGCGTATAAAATTCATGAGGCTGAGTATTTACTAAGGCAATCAGATACTCATACACTTGTAATGATTGATGGATTTAAGGATTCAAATTATGTTGATATAATCAAGGAAATTTGTCCTGAACTTGAAACCTGTAAGCCTGGTGAACTAAATTCAAAGCGTTTGCCTGTATTAAAAAATATTATCACCTGTGAAAGTATACAAAATGGCTGCTATACATGGGATGAAGTACTTGAAGCAGGTAAAAAAATACCTTTGAGTGAAGTTGAAAAGATAGCTAAAACAATCCATAAGGATGATGTATGCAATATGCAATATACATCTGGTACAACTGGATTCCCTAAGGGAGTTATGTTAACACATTATAATGTTGTTAATAATGGTAAAGCAATTGGTGACTGTCTGGACTTTTCAACAGCTGATAGGTTATTAATACATGTTCCAATGTTCCACTGCTTCGGCATGGTGCTTGCTATGACAGCATCTATGACACATGGAACAACTATGTGCCCGATAACTGCTTTTTCTCCTAAAAAATCGCTTGAATGCATTAATAAAGAGAAAATTACAGCTTGTCATGGTGTGCCTACTATGTTTATTGCAATGCTTGAGCATGAGGACTTTAGTAAAACTGATTTTTCACATATGAGAACCGGTATCATGGCTGGTAGCCCTTGCCCTATTAAAGTAATGCAGGATGTTGTAAATAAGATGAATGCTAAAGAAATATGCATTACCTATGGACAAACAGAGGCTTCTCCTGGTTGCACAATGAGTAAGGTTGATGACCCTCTTGATGTCAGAGTTAGCACTGTTGGCAGTGCAATGTTCGGCGTTGAGTGTAAAATTGTTGACCCAGAAACCAATAAAGAGCTCCCTGATAATGTTGATGGTGAATTTGTTGCAAGAGGTTATAATATTATGAAGGGTTATTATAAAATGCCTGAGGCAACAGCTGCTGCTATCGACAAGGATGGTTGGTTACATACAGGTGACCTTGCACGCAGATTGCCTGATGGTAATTTTAAAATTACTGGCAGAATTAAAGATATGATTATACGCGGTGGCGAAAATATCTATCCTAAGGAAATTGAAGATTTTATTTATACACATCCAAAGGTTAAGGATGTTCAGGTAATTGGTGTTCCTGATAAGCAGTATGGTGAAGAAATTATGGCATGTGTTATCTTAAAGGAAAATGAATCAATAACTGTTGAGGAATTGATAACCTATATTCGTGACCATATTGCAAAGCATAAAGTTCCAAAGTATATTGAATTTGTTGACAGCTTCCCTATGAATGCTGCTGGAAAAATACTTAAATATAAAATGCGTGAAGAGGCAGTGGAAAAGCTTGGGTTACAAGCTGAAAGCAAGATTGTTACTGCATAGTTAATAGGAGAATTTAAATGCTTAATCAATTTTCAAGAACAGAGCTGATATTCGGTAAAAAGGCTATGGAAAAGCTATCTAAGTCAAGAGTAGCTGTTTTCGGAATTGGTGGAGTTGGCGGATATGCTGTTGAAGCTCTAGTAAGAAGTGGAGTTAGTACAATTGACATTATTGATGACGATAAAGTCTGCCTTACCAATATTAATAGGCAAATTTATGCTACAAGGAAAACTGTTGGCAGAGACAAGGTTGATGTTGCAAAAGAACGTATTCTTGAAATAAATCCTAATGCAATTGTCAATACCTTTAAAACATTTTTTACGCCCGAAACATCTGGAGAGTTTGACTTTTCGCTATATGACTATGTTATTGATGCAATTGATACAGTTACCGGAAAAATTGAACTTGTAATGAAAGCACAGGAAGCAAATGTACCAATTATTTGTTCAATGGGTGCTGGAAATAAGGTTGATCCTACAGCTTTTGAGGTGGCTGATATTTATACAACCTCTGTCTGCCCTCTTGCAAAGGTTATGCGTCAGGAGCTTCGCAAACGCGGCGTAAAAAAGCTAAAGGTTGTTTATTCAAAGGAACAGCCGTTGACCCCAGTAGAGGATATGTCTGTAAGTTGCCGTAGTAACTGTATTTGTCCTCCTGGAGCTGAACGCAAATGTACTACACGAAGGCAAATTCCAGGCAGTAATGCTTTTGTCCCATCTGTAGCTGGATTAATTATCGCTGGAGAAGTTATCAAAGATTTAATTGGTTTTTCTTTAGATAATAAATCTTAAATTTAAAGGTTAGCAGCTTAAATATAGCCGCTAACCTTTTTATTGTCATTATAAATTTTAAGAAAAAAAAGCGTCCCTTTTACGGGACGCTTTTAAATAGTGGATATTAAAGAAAAATGGAAAGCTTATTGTTAAAATTATTAACCTAGTAGTTGTAGAACACTTTGTGGCTGTGAGTTTGCTTGTGCAAGCATTGCTTGTGCAGCCTGTGCAAGTACATTCATTTGAGTGTACTTTGTCATTTCCTTAGCCATGTCTGTATCACGGATACGGCTGTTAGCAGCTGTAACGTTTTCAGACGCTGTATTCAAGTTATTAACTGTGTAATCAAGTCTGTTTTGCATAGCACCGAGTGCAGCTCTTTGAGTTGAAACATCATTAATTACGCTTCTTAGTGCTTCAGCTGCTGCAGATGCTTTTTTCTGACCTGAAATATCAATTGTGTAACCTGTAACGCCCTGTACTGTGTTTGATTCATTTATTGCAAGACGAACATTCTGTGCACCATCACCATTAGCATATGAAGTGATTCCTTGGAACAATGTATCAGTATGCAATCTGTTAACGCTAACTGTTAATTTATCAGCAGTATTAGATGTTTCACCGATTTGAAGTGTAAGTCCTGCACCTGCTTCCTGTGCTGTTGCAGTGGCTGCTTCCTGTCCAACATCAAGTACACCATCTACCGTACCAGCAGTTAATGAACCTGCAATTGTTGCAGCGTCATCCAAAGATATAGTTACAGTATTACCCTCACTTGCAGTCAAAGTTACCGCAGTTTGTGCACCACGTACTACATTTCCTGCATCAGTTACATTTATAGTACCTGAATATGAGGTACCATCAACCGTTAATGTTAAAGTATTTGTCATTGCACCAGTATCGCCCGTAGCTGTACCTAGTGATAAGGCACCTGATATTACGCCATTTGAATTCAATAACTCGCCTGCAACTGCTGTAACATTAATTCCTTCCTGACCAGATTGACCTGCCCCTGTACCCTTAGCCGCTGCAGTAAATGTTCCTGCAGTAGGAGAATCATTTAATCCGCTTATACTATTATAAGCTTTTGTTGACAAATCGCCGTTAAACAACTTAACATTATTAAAGTTAGCTGTTGCAGCGATTCTATCGATTTCTGCACAAAGCTGATCCATTTCAGCTTGAAGTGCATTACGATCTGTTCCTGCATTCTTGTAGGTTCCTGCATTAGGATCTGCCTTACCTGCTTCATTAGTTGTTGTTTCATAAGTACCGTTAGCGGATTTCTCAGAAAGTTCAACCATACGGTTTAGCATGTCATGAACTTCAGCTAAATAACCTTCAGTTGTTTGAATCATGCTGATACCGTCTTCACAGTTTGCAGAAGCTGTGTCAAGAGCCTTAATCTGAGCTTTCATCTTCTCGCTGATCGCCAATCCAGAAGCGTCATCAGCAGATTTGTTAATCTTGAAGCCTGAAGCCAATTTCTCAAGAGAATTTGCCAAGCCTGCACTGTTCTTGTTCAAGTGCCTTGTTGCGTTCAACGCGCTATAATTTGTTCTTACTACCATACCCATAATGATACCTCCTTGTGTATTCTTTA
>JGI24712J26585_10000458_pt1 | contig 35243 bp, 29 predicted proteins | sample BioPla3DNA2_FD_26585 | JGI IMG/M metagenome (IMG submission 26585)
GGGCAAGAGAAGCCGCTTCCGGCCGCATCTCACCGTGACCGGAGCTTATCATTCGGCGGGAGTCGGCGCCGCGGACGGTTGCCGCAGCCGCCGCCAGAAAGATTTTAAGCTCGTCGGAGGTGTAATAATCATAACCGGTCGGCTTGTTGCACCAGGGCGGCAGCCACTGCCAGGTTTTTCTGTCGCAAAGGTCGCAGGAAAGGTTGTATTCGTTGCCTATCTCCCACGCCCAGACTGCGGGGCTGCCTTTATATCGGCTGACTATTGTAGCCGCATATTCAAGCGCGTATTGACAGGTATCGGATTTGAGATTTCCCCAGTCTGCCCGCTTGCCGCCGACATGGGCGGGTATCGCGCCGTCGTGCCAGAAAAGAGTTACAATAAGTCCGAGCTGAATCCTTTCCGCTTCGGCGACAAGCGCGTCAAGGCGGCCGAATATCTTTTCGGGATTTCGGTCGTATTCTTCATAGTATTCCGGTCCGTAACCGCCGAAGGGAAGTCGGATAAAATCTATGCCGTAGGTCTTGATCGTGGCAAAAGCGTCGCGCCAGTCGGCGTCTTCCGGTTCTTTCATATAGTTGTGCGCGAAGGCGCCGAAATAATTAACCCCGAAACCGCAGTAAGGATGGCGGCCGAGCAGTATCCTGCTCCCGTCGAAACGCAGTCCGAAATATCTGCTGTTCTTCATGTTGTCTGCTCTCATTCGATAAAGGATTTCCAGTCAATCGGGATATTCAGCATCGGTATAAGACGCATCAGCGTCATGCGATAGCGCATATAAGGATGATAAATCACGCCCTCAAGTCCGAGTTCCGGCGAAACATCGATCTCTTTGATTGTCGTCGGCGCTCCGGCGGTTTTCATAAGCGCTTTAAGTTTTTCGTTTGAAGGAAGGGTAGTAAAGACTATCTCCCTTATCGCCTGCCAGTTTTCTTTTATTAGCTCCGGAGTCGTTTCTTCGGTTACGGTCGGGCTGTTCAGCCGAATTACATCTTTAGTAAAATTCGGTCCGTAAACTCTGTGGATTTTCTCCCAGTCGAGATTTTCGGCGGTCGGCTCTACCGTTTCAAAGGAAGCCAGATAACGGTATATCCTCGAGCAGATAAGAGTAGCGACTCCGACCTTTCTGCCGTGAAAATCGGAGAGCTGACCGGCTTCCAGTTTTTTTATCTCCCAGTAATGGGATATTATATGTTCATCACCGGAGGCGGGTCTGACGCAGTCGGCAAGCTTCATCGCAATGCCGGTAATAACCAGCGCTTCCATAACCGCTTCCGCGGCTTCTTCGGACTCCTCGGTTATCCTTTCTGCGAGCGCGGTTACCCGGCGGAGCGCTTCCTCGGTCAGCGCCGCGATGTTTTTGCAGTAATATTCGCCTGTCAGAAGATGAGACACCCTCCAATCGACAAGACCGGTGAGTTTGCCTATCATATCTCCGAATCCGGCGGATTTTAAAATTGCCGGAGATTTTGCAAGGATAGCGGTGTCAGCTATTATAATTGAAGGCTGACGGGCGGGATGAGTGGTTTTAAAGTTGTTGTCGGTTATCGGCGCGGTTCCGGAAGCAAAGCCGTCCATGCTCGGCGCGGTGGCGAATATGGCGAAATCGGTGTCCGCATGAAGCGCGGCGAATCGGCAGATATCGTTGAGCGAGCCGGAACCGACCGAAAGTATTCCTTCAAAGCCGCGGCTCTTGCAGATTTCTTCCAGTCGTTTACATTCGCTCATTTCGGCGACGCGCAAATCGTCGTAAAGCTCAAGTTCCGTGTCAAATCCGCCTTCCTTGAGTATCTCCATAATACCGTCGGAAGCTCTCAGGGTGTTTTTGTCGGCCACGACAAGAATCTTTTTAGGAAAGCCGTGTTTGTTCAGTATTTTTGCGGTTTCAGCCTTAAGTCCCCCGCCGATTTCAATCGCTTTGACGTCGGCTTTGTGAGCCCGCCCGCACGGGCAGTCTCGGAGGCTGTCGACTATACGCTTTATATCCATAAATTGACCACGCTCCTTTAGCTTCCGAATTGTTTACCGTCCGGGGTTGAAAACCCCGAGAGCAGATGGTATACTTGTATGTAATATATAATATGCAATCGTATCCGGAGGAAAATATGCCGATAAATTATAACTTTGGCGTCGTCGAACTCGATGTTCACGGTCTGAATAAAACCCAGGCGAAGACAGCCATAGACGCCGGGCTCCGGAAGGCAGATCGATCGGTTTACCGCATAAGGGTGATACACGGTTATCGCGGCGGAACAGCCATCCGGGAGCTGGTAAGAAAAAGTTATAAGAACCATCCGAAGGTTCTGAGAATTGAATTCGGGTTGAATCAGGGCAGCACGGATCTTGTACTGCGCGAGTTATAAATTGCGATTATTCGTGCGCCTCGACGGTTATCGCGACCGCCTGCGCCCCCATCTGTATGTAGCGCAGCTCAAAAAGTTCCATCGAAATCTTCATAGCTCCCTCATAAAGCGGGTCGCAGATGGTGACGGTGCCCGCGTTGTAGTCATATCCGGTAAGCACGACGGTATGAGAGGGATGTTTCCAGTTTATATGGGTGCCGTCCAGCGCCGTCCAGCTTCTGAGGATTTCCGGCGCGGTATCGACTTGCCTCGTTACCCAGACAACTATCGGGTTTCCGGCTGCAACCATCTTGTAAAGCTCTCGCGGTTGGGTACCGGTAAGATCTTTCGGGGAATAAATAGTCGTGTCTCCGGCGGCGGGGACGATGTTCGAGAAATATTTCACCGCCGTTTCATAAATTACCGGAGCATAGCAGCCGTATGACTTGACTGCGTCGCGTGGATCTCCGGCGTTTTCGTTGTAAGGATTGGCGTCGGTATATGGTTTCACCTTGTCAAGCAGCTTGTCTGCCATTGTCAGCTTGTCGACGTCAAATCCAAGATGATTTATAAGTATGGTAAGCGATGTGATTTCGCAGCCGTTGGGCAGCTCGGGTATCTGCAGGACATTCTTTACATCCAGCGTCGATATTTTGGGTATCGTCTCATATTCGTCGGTTATCTCAACAAATCCCTTCGCTACGATGTTGCCGATATAATGACCGCCGTAGTTGCCTCCAAGCTCCCAGTTGGCGGAAATCTCGACTTTTCTCATAGCTATCGGAGCGGATACCTTGAGGGAGGCGAGCTTTATTGAATGGCGCGCCCTGTCGGTTTCCTTAATGGCGCCGGTTGAATATTCCTTTTCGACATTGGCGATTTTGAGCACTCCTATTCGTGTGTCACGGACATTCAGATTAAGAAAGTCAAGATAAGCCACAGCCGATATCGTAGCCTCGCTGTCGCCGGCTTTCATCGAAACTTTGTAGTCTATCCGGACGTCGATGTTTCCGCCGGTCGCGGAGTTTATCGTGCCGCTGTATTCCGAGTCATACCATGCGACATTGCGGTTGCGCTGGGGTTCCGGCTCAGCGGTTGTCTCCGGTTCCGTAGTCGTCTCTGCGGTCGTCTCTTCCGCCGTAGTTTCGGGGGCCGCAGTCTCCGCTTCGGTTGTGGTTTCCGCCGTAGTTTCAATTATGGTTGTATCTTCTTCCGTTACCGGTTCCGTTTCGAGAGGAGCTGTCGTATCCGGAGTTAATTCAGCAGTGTCCGATATCGTTACGGCGTCGGCGTCTTCCGCCGGAACTTTGACATCGGTCCTGTTAATCGCTCCCGAGGAAGCGAAATATATAACATTGGACAGCAACAGAGCAGCCGCAAGGGCAGCTGAAGCGGTATTCTTTATCTTGAGAGCGTTTCGCGGCTTTTCCGGCTGTGGCGGCGCGCCGGTATTGTCAATTCGGTTGCGCTGCGGAATTGCGATAGGTTTCTTTTCTTTGCTTCCGCTTTTTTTATTGCCGGAACGATCCTGTCCGGCTACATTACCCGGCGCCGCTCCGCGAACCGGAGCGGCTGCGCGCCCCGACCTTGTAAAGCGAGCTTGCTCTCCGGGGCGGGGCGGGGCGACCGGACGTACCGGAATATCCTGCGTCGGTTTGTTTTCTGCGACGGTTTCGGGCTTTCGGTCTGTCGCATTTTCATTGATTATATCGTTATTTTTTTTAATATCGTTTTGATTAGGTGTCATGTTGTTCTCCGGGATTTTTATTCATGCCCCGATGTTAAAGGGCGGATTTTCATACATTTTACATTATATCATAATAGAATTGTTTTTTCAACATGTTAAATGAAAATTCGGGGTAGTAAAAAAAGCGGATATTTTATCTATTTTGTACAATAATCGAAGTATCTGTTTTACATTCATTTTTTGTCGGCGTAATATTTGGTATATTGAATTTTATTTCGCTTTATGGTATAATATCGCTTAATAAAATATTTTTTTTATGAGAAGAAAACAAAAAGGCATATCCGAAAAACGGATACGCCATGGTCGGAGTGACTGGATTCGAACCAGCGGCCTCTTGGTCCCGAACCAAGCGCTCTACCAAACTGAGCCACACCCCGACAGCGTTTACTATTATAACACAAACAAAAGAGAAAGTCAAGAGCGATTTTTAAATTTCCGGAGATTAGTTATATGAGTTCCGATATTACACAAACTCCCGTCCGCTCGGAAATCCGCAGCCGCGGCGGAACGCCGATACTTTTCATAAACGGAAAGCCGGTGCCGGCTGCCGCTTATATCACATATTTTTCCGAGCGCGCAAAATACGATGATTTTATTTCCGCCGGCTATCGGCTGTTTTCAATCCCCTGCTATTTCGGTTCGATGGGAATAAATACCCGCAGCGGAATACACCCTTTTGAGCCGGGCATCTTCGACGACCCCGGTGCCGCGAATTTTTCCGTATTTGAGCGGAATGTAAAATCATTGCTTGAAAAATGTCCCGACGCTTATATCCTCCCCAGAGTTGATGTAAGTATGCCGAAGCGCTGGATAGAAGAAAATCCCGACGAGCTGCTTTGCGCAGATAACGGCGCTCGACGCGAATGTTTCGCCTCCGAAAAGTGGCTGCGCGACGTATCAACTATGCTGAAGGAGTTTATCGGGCATATTGAGTCATCCGATTACTCGGAGAACATCGTCGGTTATCAGCTTTGCGGCGGCAATACCCAGGAGTGGTTCCCGTTTGTCACAACCCCCGTCAGCGGCAAGGCAATAAAAGACGGTTTTGCCGAGTTCATCCGCGCAAATTATCCCGAAGAAGAGGGAAGACACAAAGAGCTTCCGGATAAAGATTCGCTCGGATGCGAGTCCGCCTCGCTTTCGCAAATAAGATATTATGAATATCTTTCATATATCTCGTCATCCGCTCTCTGCCGTCTTTCTTCGTATGTCAAGGAGCTTACCTGTCGCCGCGTCGTAGTCGGCTGCTTTTACGGCTATACCCTCGAATGTCCCGACCCCCGTCTCGGGCATCACGGACTCGATCGTGTGCTTGCCTGTCCCGACATCGATTTTATCGCCTCTCCGATAAGTTATTCGGAAGGCCGCCTGCCCGGCACATATATGTCGTATATGAGCCTGACCGACTCGATACGCCTGCACGGCAAGCTGTATTTCAGCGAATGTGATATCCGCACTCATCTTTCGACTTATCCGGACGAAGCCCGGCCGGGCTGTGTCGAACCCGGCACATACAGACAGCCGATCTGGCTCGGATCTCCCGATCCCGAAATCGCAAGAGCTCAGGTTCGCGCCGCATTTATCAAGGCGCTTACGACCGAATCGGCGCTTTGGTGGTTTGATATGTGGGGCGGATGGTTCTCCGACCCCGCAATAATGCGCGATATGGCCGCTTTCCGCGAGACGCTGATTTTCGCGCTGAACGATCAGAAAAAGACATCGATCTCGCAAGTTGCCGTTTTTATCGACGAAAATTCCTACAGACTTGCCGGCCCGGACGCCGAATCGGTCAAAAACTGCGCAGTTACAAGGCGCGCTCTCGGCTATACCGGCGCTCCGTATGATATTTACAGCGTCACCGATTTCGCTTCCGCGGTCAATGTCCGCCCGTATAAGGCGTATATTTTCCTTATACCGGCGATGACGGAAGCCGTTCGCAGCGCGATCGAATCAAGCGAAAAATCGGGTATCGGATATATCTGCTGTGACTCGGAAAATTGTTACGATGCCGCCGCCCTCCGCGAATTCTACGACAGGAACGAAGTTCATATTTATTGCCGCTCTGACGACCTGATTTACGTAAATCACAATTACATGGGGATTTATTCGTTAACTCAGGGAGAGAAAACGGTAACTCTCCGAAAGAAGAAACTGGTCCACGCGGTGCTGCCCGATTACGGTTCCGGCGGAAGTTACAGAACCCCGGTCGAAACGTTAACTATAAAGTTCGAAATGGATAAAGACCGCTGTCGTCTTTTCCGGCTTAACTGAAAAAAGGAACTGCGGCAAAATTCGGATTTTGCCGCAGTTCTGCTCTTATTATCAGGTTATTCTCCGTGGTTCGGGATATTACGGCAAACGGTTGCCGGCGGAGAGATATATCTTATACCACTCCTCGCGGGTGATCCTAATATCCGCTCCGGCTTTTATCTCGGCGAGGCGGCTCGGTTTAGTCGTGCCGGTGACGACCATCATTTTTGCGGGGTGACGCAGAATGAACGAAGTGACGGCGCCGGTGCTTGTGATGCCGTATTTTTCGGCAACGGTGTCAAGAGCTTTATTGAGCTCCGGCCACTTGTCGGAGCCGATATACGCTCCCTCAAAGAAACCGTACTGATAAGGCGACCATGCCTGTATCGTAATATCATTCAGACGGCAGTATTCAAGAACCGAGCCGTCGCGATCGACAGCGCCGTCAAAGGCGGTGTTGACGTTGAATCCGGTATCGACCATGCCGGTGTTGGTCGGAGCGAACTGAAGCTGGTTTGCGACTATCGGGGTGCCCAAATATTTGGCAAGCAGTTCCATCTGCCCCGGTTTCTGATTGGATACGCCGAAATGATTGACCTTGCCTTCCGATTTCAGCTTGGCAAACGCCTCTGCGACTTCCTCCGGCTCCATCAGTGTGTCGGGGCGGTGCAGCAGCAAAACGTCGATGTAATCGGTACCGAGTCTCTTAAGGGATCCGTCGACCGCTTTAAGGATATGTTCCTTAGAAAAGTCATACATCCCGCTGCGGATGCCGCATTTGGTCTGAATAAAGATCTTGTCCCGCATTGAAGCATCGGTTTTGAGAACATCGCCGAATACTTCTTCGCATTTACCTCCGCCGTATATATCGGCGTGGTCAAAGAAGTTAAAACCGAGGTCAAGCGAGGCGCTTACAAATTCCTCAGCCGTTTTCCGGTCCATTCCGCCGATTCTCATACAGCCGACAGCCACGGGCGGCACCGAAAGACCGGATACTCCGAGCATTATTTTTTCCATTACATTAATCCTTTCTCATAGGTTGTTCCGTCATTCGGATTATAACATAAGACGAGCTTATTTTCAATTAACAATAGTCACATCGGAGTGAATTTATTATGAACCGCACAAACAAAAGATGCGTAATAGTCGCCGCCGGCAGCCTTTACGGACGAAAGATAGCCGTCTCCGAAGGCGATTTTGTCATCGCCGCCGACGCCGGATATAAATACTGCGACGAACGGAATATTAAATACGACCTTCTGGTCGGAGACTTTGATTCGGCGGAAAAGCCGGATTTTGCCGGAGAAATTGTCGTCCTGCCCCAGAAAAAAGATATTACCGACAGCTGGCAAGCGATAGAAGAAGGGGTAAAGCGCGGATTTTGTGAATTTCACATATACGGCGGCAGCGGCAGCCGGGCAGACCACACCCTTGCGAATATCCAGGCGGCTGTTTATCAGGCAGAGCGCGGCAGACGAGTGTTTATCTACTGCGAGAAGATGGTTATCACTGCGATAAATAACGGCAGCATAAAAATCGCAAACCCGATTTATAACTGCGCGTCCGAAGAAACCGGCGTTGAGGAACCGCACTTCGGCGTCTTTTCTTACCGCGGCAGAGCCGAGGGAGTCGATATCATCGGCGCGGAATATGAGCTTCGAAACGGCGCTCTGACCGATGACTTCCCGCTCGGCGCAGCGAATCTCTTCCGCCGGTACTCGGAAAAAGTCGAAATCTCGGTGAAAAACGGAACGATTCTGGTCTGCTGGCAGGATATTTTATAAAATTTCAAAAATGCTGAAACTTTTTTCTCCTCCCGTTCGTCAATATAAGTAACACTATCGAAAAACAAGAAAACTTGCATAAGAGGTATTATATGAAAAGCAGAAAAATCATCGCCCTTGCGGCAATAATGGCAGCCATTCTGATGGCGTTTACCGCCGCAATGCCGAGTATCGCCGAAGCGCCGGCGGAAGAAGAACCCGTAGCGTATGAAAGCATAGCGGCAGAACCGGCAGTTGCGCCGGGGGTAATGCCGCCTCCCCCGACCGAAGACTATATATTGATCAGCGGGGAAGTCGACGATTCGGACGCCGGAGCCGCTAAGGCTATCCTTCTGGCAAAGAAGTATTTCGGCGAGACCGACGACTATAAAACAGTCGACACCTGGGAGAACATCAACGGCAATCTTAAAATTTACGAGATCAACTGGAGAGACAGCGATGACCGTCCCGGCATGAACGCCGCTATCGGCATCGACGGCGTCGTATATTCATGGCAGCTGCTGCTTGATTTTCCGTATGAAAGCACCGTAATCCCGGATATCACGATGAAAGAGGCAGCCGAAAAAGCTCTCGCCGAGATCGATCGCCTCTACCCGGAGATTTCCTCACAATTCTCGCTTGAAAATTCATCGGCGTCATACAGCCGCGGAGGTTATTTTACGGTCAAATTCAACCGCGTTTTAGACGGCATGAATGTGGATTCCGAATCGATAAGCGTATCCGTAGATTCAAAGGGCAAAGTCTTCGGCGTTTACAACAACGCGACAGCCGCGCTTACATTCCCGGACAGCCGCGACTTCATAAGCGATAAGGAAGTATCCGATTCCTTTAAAAAGAATCTTCCGATGGAGCTCGGATATCTGATCTACACCCCCAAGGGCTCCGAGTACTCAAAGATAGGTCTGTTCTATACTCCGAACAAGGATTACCGAAACACCCTTATAGATCTTTCTGACGGCTCCGCGGCAAAATACAGGTATGGATACAGCTACAACAAATATAGTATGTTTGCCGATGAAGCTGGAGCCGCGCCGGAAGCTGCTGCCGGTATGGGCGGCGGACTTACCGAAGCCGAGCAGGAGTCGGTTGAACTTCTCGATACCTTTATCAAAGCGAATGAAGCCGCGAAAACCGTCCTCGAAAACGAAAAGCTTTACGTTATCGAAGGGATGAAGCTTATATCAAGCTATCTGCGCAAACAAAAATCGGCTTTTGACGACAGCTTCATTTATATCTGGAATCTTTCTTTCAAAAGCGGCGATAATTACGCCTATGCGACCGTCGACGCCGAAAGCGGAAAATTGCTCGATTACAGCGGCGGCGGCACAATTTATTCCCCGGCGGAAGAATTCAAATATTCAAAGGACGAGTGCTTTAAGATCGGCCGCGAATTCGCCGAAGATTACTTCAAAGACATTATCTCCGAATACAAAGAAAACGATTACGAAAACTATGATTATACATATGTCTCCAGCTATAATGTCGGCTACACCCGCTATGTAAACGGACTCAAATTCGCTTACGACTATATCGACGTTGCGGTCTCGCCGGAAAACGGCAAAATCTCCGGATTCAGCTCCAACTATTCGAAAGCGGATTTCCCGGACCCCAAAAAAGCCGTTTCCCCCGACACCGCCGCCGACACATATCTGAAGAAAGCCGGCATCACCCGCAAATGGGTATTGGTCAATATTGATGACGAGTCTCCCGACGGGGAATACCTCCTTTCCTCGTCCAACACAAACGGCAAGGAAGTCAAAGCGATGGCGGTATCCGTTTTCAGCAGATATATCTACATCGACGCGATAAAAAACAAGCCGGCTGATATTTATTACTACTATTACTATTACGAAGATGAGCCGACGGTTCAGTATTACGAATTCTCCGATGTCGAAGGAACGAAATACGAAAAACAGATCAATCGCCTGGCAAACATGGAAGTGATCCGCTTTGCAAAGAAATTCAATCCCGACACGGCGATAAAAGAAGCCGATCTCAAGGATATGATAGGTATTGCCGGAAGAGGATATTACTATCCCGAAAGCGAGACCGACAACACCCTTCGCGACAAGCTCAGCCGCACCGAAGCCGTCAAGTGCATAATCAAAGCTCTCGGTTGGGCCGAGGTCGCCTCCCACAGCGAAATCTTCATCCTTGATAAAAGCTATCTGTCTAACGTAGATGACGCCGACATCGGCTTTATCGCGATAGCAAAGGCGTTCGGTCTGCTCGACATATACGGCGGCAGCTTCGACGGCGCAAGAACCATCACCCGCGGCGAAGCGGCGGCGATTATTTCTTCATATATAGACTATCTCGCAAATAAAAACTGAATAACATAAGAAAATTGCGTCCCTTCTTTTAGGGGCGCGTTTTTTTATCTTGACAGCCGGCGCCGGATGGGGTATAATGGTAAAAACGCGGGGAGGCATCAATGAATACCGAAAAACAGAAACTGAGCATACTTTTCCCCTATCCCGACTCATCGTCGGATCGAATTCTACCGGACGGCGAAACACCGAAACTGATATACGACCTTTCCGTCGACCGGATGTTTGAATATATAGTGCCGGATATAGGCTCGCGGAGCTATTTTCTGTCGGCGCTTGCGGCGCTGCCGCAGAATCGCGAGAACGTGCTGTCGCGTCAGCAGACGCTTCGGGATTTTTATGAGCTGCCGACCCTGTTCAACCGTTTCGGCTCTCTTTTCGGCCGCTGGGCGGCGCTGAGGCGCGAATGGAACGACGCGCGTTCAAAAACCGCCGGCTCGGTCGTCCGCTCGGCTTCGGGTCTTGCAAACGCCTCGTCCGAGTACTACCGCTCCTGCTACCGCCTTCAGGTAGCGGCTCAGTATACAAGGAAAATCATCGCTTTTATAAGAGGCATCTCAGCCGAGCTTTCAGCCGCCGAACTCCGCTCCGAGGCTTTGATAGCGCTGAGGAAGGAAGCGAACCGGATATGTTCGGATCCGTCGCTGTCAAAACTTGATTCCATCTGCGCAAGATACGACTCTTTCGCCGCGTCAAACGCAGCATTTGATTTAGCCCCGACTTTTGACGATTATCTTTCCATATCGGATGTCCGCGCCCGTCTTTCGACGGATCTTTATTCTGAAGAGGGAACGGAAAAGAAACCGGGTCTGTTGTCGCGTCTGATAAATCGCGGAAAAACCGAGAAACCGGATGAAGGTGAATACCGTCCGATTAAAAGCGTTGATGTCGGCGCCGACGGCAGCAATATGCTCTTGCTTTTAAATGAATCGGTATCGGATTTATCTGCTGTGATGAGTTCCGCCGCTTCGGCGCTTTACGGCGTATTCGAGCGTATCCCCGAGGAGTGCGCATTTTACCGCACCGCCCTGAGATATATCGCTTTTATGGAGGAAAGAGAGGTTGAGCTTGTATATCCCGAAATAGGACAGCGGGAAAGCCGTATCATAGATATAGAGGAGCTTATGGACGGTCTTCTGACCGCCGCTTCGGAGCACCGCGGCGCCTCGGACGTCATTCCGAATAATGTATTTCTTGAAGACGGAGGTCTTATTGTCGTCGGCGACAACAATACCGGTAAAACGGTATATCTGCGTTCGATAGGAGTTGCGCTGTTGCTGGGACAAGCGGGATTGCCGATTACGGCAAAAAAAGCGCTGATTTCGCCGCGAAGCTCAGTTTTGACTCATTTTGCATCAGCCGAGAAGGATTTCCTTGACGGCGACGTATCCGGCAGATTTGAAAGCGAGGTGAAGCAGGTTGCCGATATCAACCGCGATATGGACGGCGGCAGCCTTATTTTGCTGAATGAAACCTTCCAGACCACGGCGTACGCCGAAGGCGCGGAGGGTCTTTGGCCGATACTCTGCCATTGGTCGGATAAAGGCGGTATATGGGTGCTTGCCACCCACTTAAGAGAGCTGCTTTCGCATATAGACACGGAAGACGGCGTTAAAGTAACCGTTGCAAGGACAAAGCCGGGTTATAAAATCGAAAGAGAAGGAAAATAAGCCAAAAAACGGCGGATTCATCCGCCGCATAATAACCGCTCTCGGCATATGCCGAGAGCGGTAACTTTATTCATTTTCCTGGTTTTCGGGAGGGAGTTTCACGAGCTTGTAAAAATTACGGCTGCCGTCTTTTTTAATAGCTTGCCGCGCGGCAATTTCAGCTTCCGAAAGTTTCTCGCCGCGCTTTTTCGGCGGGATTTTAATGCTTTCCGGCTTCGGTATCCGCTTTGCGGCTTTAGCGTAAACCAACATATTTACCGCAGCGTTCGCAGCGTGATATTTCAGCGATGCAAACTTCGCGAAATCCTTTATCGTAAAGTATTCCAGCGCCTTGATTTCATCGGGGATAAGCGCATCCCAGCCGATTGAATATCCGACTTCGTATTCCTCGCCGATAGCGGTGGGAATTCTTTCGGTTTTGGTGAAAGCTTTTCTCTTGCCGCCCCATTTTTCCCGCGGCACGCGATACTCGTCGACATCGACCATAACCACCTTAAATTTCAGGTTAGGTTCGGCGAGATAGGGGATAATATGAGTAAGCTCGTTATAGATCTCATAAGGCGAGCCGGTTTTCGGCGATTTGCGCCTCGGACTCGCAGTACCGGTCAAAGGATCTATTGTAATGAGCATCTTGTGACGGGCGACCGGATAAACGATTGTAACCTTCTTTGTCTTACAAAATCTTGACAGTTTCGGCTTGAGTTTTGCAAAGTTGCCGGTCTGGATTTCCGTGACACAATCTCCGCGCATTATATCGGCAACACATCCCTGATATTTGATTTCACGGAATGCGGGGTCGGGTTCGTAGTAATTTTTCAGCGCCGCATGAAGCGTTTTCTCTCCCAGGGTTCCGATACCGATGTCGCGGACGGACGGATCTTCCGGATCGTATTCAGCTTGATGCGACAGTTTATGCGGCGTTTCGCCGGTTTTTTTATTTGGCATTATTTCACAAAAAAACACCAAGAAGCACTTCCGCCGGGAAGCGCTTCTCGGCTGATGTCGTTATTCGGTTTAACTCTATAACTCAAAGCGGCAGGATATACTTTCCAAGCTCTTCCGGAACATCCTCGAGAGGAAGGCTGCTTGTAAATATAAAGTTGATGTTGTTCGCTTCGCCAAGCATAGCGGTACGCTTGACAAATTCGGTAAACTGCTCGATATCGTTGTTGCAGATTTTAAGCGCAGAATCGATAAATATGTGGGTAACGTCATGGTTTGAAGCATAAATACCCGCCATGAAACCGTATAACGCTTCGGCGCTGTTTACGGCAAAGTCTTCCGAATCGATCAGACGCGCGCGGTAGTTGACTTCATGGATGAGCTTCGTGCCCTTTTCGACGAATACTACCGAACCTTTGCTCTCTTCAACCGCTTTGTTGGCAAGAGCGATAATCGTTTTGGTTTTGCCGGTGCCTTTTACTCCGACTATCAGTTTAAGCATTTGTGTTTACCATCCTTTTCTTTATAATTGGCGAATCGTTTTCAGGCTTTATCGTCAAATTTTGCGCGTATCGTGTCGTATTTTTCTCCGGTTTTACCGAGCAGGGCGAACATATTGCTCTTGTAGCCTTCGACTCCGGGCTGATCGAAGGGATTTACCCCGAGTATATATCCGGAAACAGCGCAGGCAAGCTCAAAGAAGTAGACAAGTCCGCCGAAGGTATGCTCGCTGCGGTCTTCCAAATTGATGGTAATCCCCGGAACTCCTCCGGCCCAGTGAGCTGTTTTTGTCGCTTTTGCCGCAACCGAATTAACATAAGACATGGTATAGCCCTTTTCGGCTATATAGTTGAGCTGGTCGAGATTTTCTTCATCTATCGGAATATCAATGTCGCTTGTTTCGTTTTTTACATCGACGAAAGTTTCAAACATTATCCGGCGACCCTGCTGAATGATCTGCCCGAGGGAATGAAGGTCGGTGGTATCGATAACCGAGATGGGGAAGAGCGCTTTTCCGTCCTTACCCTCTGATTCTCCGAACAGCTGTTTCCACCATTCGGCAACCATAGAGAGCGCCGGATCGAAGCTGACGAAGATTTCGAGCAGTTTACCTTTTGCATACAGGATATTGCGGAGAGCCGCATATTTATAGCAGTCGTTTTCAAAAACGCAGCCGGATTTTGAAAGCTTTGCCTTCATATCTGCCGCGCCTCGCATCATTGCGTCTATATCGCAGCCGGCGACGGCGATGGGAAGCAGTCCGACGGCGGACAATACCGAAAATCTTCCGCCGATATCATCCGGGACTACAAAGCTTTCGTATCCCTTCTTGTTTGCGAGAGTCTTAAGAGCTCCGCGGCTCTTGTCTGTTGTGACGATAATACGCTCTCTGATTTTATCTTCATCTCCGCCGTATTGTTCCTCAACAAAGCGGCGCAGGATGCGGAAAGCGATTCCGGGTTCGGTTGTGGTTCCGGATTTTGAAACCACGTTAAGGGTAACTCGTTTGCCTTTGCACATAGCCAGAAGATCGTTCATCGAGGACGAACTCAGGCTGTTTCCCGCGAAATATATCTTCGGTATATTTTTCTCGATAAGGTTGTAATTTGAGCCTTTTAGAAATTCTATCGCAGCGCATGCGCCGAGATAGGAACCGCCGATACCGATCACTATGAAAATATCGGTATTCGCCCGGATTCTTTTCGCAGCTGCCTTTATGCGGATGAATTCGTCGCGGTCGTAATCGTCTGGAAGACTGTACCAGCCGAGGAAATCGGAACCGGCGCCGCTGCGGTTAATTACTTTTGCCGCCGCCGCGTCAACGTGTTCCTGCATTGATTTCAGTTCATCGTCCGATACATAGTCAGAAAGAAAGGTAGTGTCAAGTTTAAGAGACATTCATGTAACCTCCAAGTTAGCGTGACTATATTCTAACGCACAGACATGAAATCAATGAGTAATAAAAGTAAATTTTTATAAAAAATGAATAAGATTAATAAAAAAACCCGTCCATCAGCGGACGGGTAATTGCAATATTTATTTTACAGTGTCAAGGTCCAGCTCGGTGTAGACGTAAGTAATAACATCTCCGTCAACAATCGCCTGGGCGTTGGCTTTACCGCCGGTCTGAGCATCCGGAAAGACACCGTTTATCGAGTATTCCCAGAAATACGCAAAGTTGTTTTCCAAGTCATCGTATTCTTTGTATTCTCCGATATCCTTAACCGAGTCGTCATTTGCGTTATAAGTTATCGGCAGCTCATAGAGAATCGCCGCTTCCTTAACAAGCATGAGAACGTTGGGATTTTCATAATCCAGCTTCATCTGCTGTTCGAAAATCAGGTCGTCACCGGCCTCAATGATAAGCGTAACGGTGATTTCTTTACTTTCTTCGCCGCATCCGGCGAATATTCCGCATAAAAGAGCTGTTAATAATATAAGGACAAGAACTCTCGTCTTTTTCATGATACAGATGACCTCCGTTAGTTAACAAACGTTTTTTTTGATTTCACTTAATACAGTATACCTTATTTAAGAATAAAATTTCAAGTACATAATATTAACAAAATGTTAATCGGAATGAATTTTTATGCACGATTCGTAATCCGGCTAATTTTCCGGCCGGTAAACTCCGTCCGGCGGATTCGGTTCCGCGGGGGTCGGGTCAACCGGTTCTTCGGGCTGAGGTAGTTGCGGGGGAACTTCAACTTCCGGAGGAGGAGCCTCCGGCATGGCAACCGTTTCGGGCGCCTCTTCGCCTCCGGGTTCGTCTCCGTTCGGCGCATCGGTTATATCCGGCGGTTCGGTTACCTCTTCGGTGGTTTCCTTTCTGTCCGGATCGTAATGGGCGGCGCATATGCGGTTATATTGCGCATCCACCGCACTTATACCCGAATATCTGCCGTTCAGTATCGTCTGATAGAAAGGGGTCTGGGGGTCCATTGAATACCTTGTTCCCTCCGGCACCTCTCTCCAGGTATACTGAGCGTCGCGGACAGTTATCTGGAACGGAAAATCGCGGGATGTTACATTCAGAAGCCCGACATATGTGCAGTCGGATTCGGGACAATCGGGGCAGGCAATTCCGCCGTGAACTTTGTCATACCTTACCATGACGTGGGTCGAGCATGACTGAGTCGGCGCGGTTGCGTTGGTAAAATAGCCTATCATTGCGCGATTGCCGCGCGGATCGGCATAACATGCGTTGGTAATCAGCTTTCCGGAATCCATGCAGACAGTTCTTGCGACGACGCCGTCGGCGAGCTCAAAAGATTTTATTCTTTCGCCGCTGTCAAAGTATTTTTGATGCAGCTCGGTCATTATGTCGTCCCAAATCTTGAGCGCGGGATTTGTCTTGTATTCGTTCAGAGATTTCGGCATCTCATAACCGAACCAAACGCTTCCGGCATAATAAGGGGTAAAACCGCAGAACCAGCGGTCGTTGTCCTCCTGCGTAGTTCCGGTTTTTCCGGCGCAGTTGACCGAGGATTTAAGCGTCAGCCGTTTTCCGGTTCCGTTTTCGACAACATTCTGCAGCAATTTTGTCATGATAGAGGCGTTCTGCTCACTCAGCACAACGGAACCGGCAGGATCATTGTCGACAATGGTGTTGCCTTCCGAATCGACTATTTTTATTACGGTGCGCGGTTCGTTGTAAACTCCGCCGTTTGCGAATACTGCGAAGGCAGCCGCCATGCTTTCGACGGTGACGCCGTATGAGACCTGACCGAGACCGAGAGGAGCAAGATCCTTGTCGGTGACATATCGCCCTCCGGAGATTTCCTTGCTTTCAACCAAATCAAGATGATAACGGTTGTTTCCGAAATCAAATGCGGTTTCAACTCCCAGTCGGGTAAGAATCTGCAGCGAGATCGTGTTTTGCGAGTAAGTTAATCCGTTGAGCACGGTAGTCAGCCCGCCGTATCCGGCAGGATAGTTTGAAGGCCATCCGTCGGGGCGGGAGTATTCGATCTGCCCGTCAGCTCCCATAGTCTCAAGACCGAAGTTGATAGGCACATCGTCGAATACCGACGCATAGGTGATAAGACCGGTTTCAAGGGCAGGAGAATATACGGTAAGCGGCTTTATCGATGAGCCGGGCGGACGCTTGGTGTCGGTAGCGAAGCTTTGAATTCTGTTTGCCTTCTTAACTCCGCGGGCGCCGGCTATGCCCAATATATCTCCGGTAGGAGGATCGATGACCACCATTGAGCTTTGCGGCTGTATAACCGACGCCGCTTTCTGGAAGTTGTCGTCGTTTACATAGTATTTCTCAAGGGTGTTCTGAACATCGGGGTCCATTACCGTGTAAATGGAAAGACCGGCGTTGTAAATCATAGTCGAAGCTGCCCGGGCGTTGACTCCTCTCGCTTTCATAAGAAGGGCGATTGAGTCGGATAAGACCGCTTCTTCATACCAGGAAAAGATCCTTGTGCCGCTTGTTGTCACGGTACGAGCCCTTGTGGCGTTCTGGAAGTTCAGCACAAGCTGCTTGTCATAGGTTGCGTCAAGTTCGGCCTGGGTTATGCATCCGTATTTGTGCATAACATAAAGCACGGTGTTGCGCCGGTCAAGGTTATGCTCCGGATTCTGAACCGGGTCGAATTTAGTCGGATACTTTGGTATCGCGGCGAGCGCCGCGCATTCAATAAGCGTCAGATCCTTCGCCGATTTGCCGAAGTAGGTGTACGCGGCGGCTTCAACGCCGTACGCGTGCTGCGAAAGATAGATGGTATTCAGGTAAAGCTCAAGTATCTCCGTCTTATCCTTGATCTTTTCAAGTTCAAGCGCGCGGAGTATCTCGGTCACTTTGCGCTGGATCGTAACCTCATCTTCCTGCGTTACGGTTTTAATAAGCTGCTGAGTTATCGTCGAAGCGCCGAAGTCATGACCCGAACCGAAGAAATAGTGCAGCGTAGCCTTGATGGTTCTGAGCCAGTCGACTCCGTGATGATCCCAGAATCGGTGATCCTCAATAGAGACATAGGCGTTTATAAGGTTTTTGGGCATATCCTTATAGGAAATCCAGGTGCGGTTTTCCGAGCCGTATATTCTCTCCTCCTCAAGCTCTATCGCTTTGCCTATCCGATTTGAGCGATCGGAATAGTCCATGTAATAGATTCGCGTGGTCTTCGACTGGTCATTCGCCATGTATTCAAAAGCTGCAAGGTCGGGATCGATATAGTTTTTGACATATATCGCGAAAGCACCGCCGACGACCGCGCCGGTCATGACACCGATAAGCAGCAGGGTAAGCAGTATATTCAGAATATATGATAACACCTTGCCGACAGCGCGGCCTGCAAGTTTAAGCGCTCCGGCGGCTTCGTCGCCCCAGTCGGTGGCGGTGCCTTGAGTCCGGCTTCCGGGGGAAGGCGGGATTCCGGTGCTGGTGACTCTCATTTGCCGGGAATCGCGATTGCGTTTATCTGCCACTTATCGCATCACTCCTTTCACTGGTATTCATATATCGGGGTAAAGTTGCTTTTTCTGACATTTCTGATAATTCTGATAATATCGTATGGTTCGGTTCCCAAGCTCGGCAGCTTCTTTTATTTTATCCCCTCTGATTAATTTTACCACCGGAGGGATGTTTTTAATAGTCGGGTTTTGTAAACGGGAAGTAAATTTCGTAAATATATCGTTATTTAAGAATAACCGCATCCGCTCCCAACAGCCCTTTTAACTCGGCAATTACAAAGGGGGAAGCGGTAATCCCCAGCCCGGAAGAGGCGTATTTCTTCCTTGAAGCGTCGTAGAAGATCACCTGAACCGGTCCCGCAAAGATTGAAGTTATCGCAAGCGCGCGCTTCATTTCGGGTGCCGAGGCTGAAGGCACCTTCAGGTATAGCTTTGCAGCGGGGACGCTGTTTTTGTTATCTATTTGACTTTTTTCGTCGGACTTTTGTTCCGTCGCGGCAGAAAAATCGCCGCGTTTCGGCTCCGGCTGCCGCGGCTGCTCCGGATTTGACCGATGTGCCGCCCCGGAAGGGCGGGGAAGCCGTATATCCGTTCCGCTCGCGCGGAATTCGGCGTTTTTCATGAGAGGAGAAACGCTGTTTATCAGCAGCTTCACTCCTTCGTCTCCGTCGCGGGAGGAAAGTCTTCCTTCGACCGCGACCGCAGCCCCGACCTCAAGCAGCGGAGAGAGACGCTCCATCGCTTTCGGGAAAACAATACCTTCAATAGCTCCGCTCGCGTCTTCGATTCTGACGAACGACATCATCGCGTTTTCGTCCCGGCGGGTGACTTTGTCCGAGCGCGAAGTCACAAAACCGGCAACTCTGACATTACTGCCGTCACGGTAAATTCTCAGGTCTGTTCCGTCAGAGGAAACAATTCCGCCGGGTATTTCGTCGCTGCCATTCTCGTTTGAAAACGCGGAGTTTACCGCTTCTATGACATCCGGCTTTATGGCGGCGCACATCTCGGAATACTCATCCATCGGACTGCCGGAAAAATACATCCCGGTCAGCTCTTTTTCCTGAGCCAGCATCAGGGACTTCGGCATTTCCGTCATCTCAGGAAAATCAGTGTTTTCGTCTGTCATGGTCTGTTCCGCATTATTTCCGAAAAGGTCGATTTGGCCGCTTACACCGCTGCGGAGCCTTTCCGCCGCATTGGCGAGAAGGGTCGGACTCGCCATCAGCATTCTTCGGCGGTTTATCCCGAAATCATCAAAGCAGCCGGCGGAGATAAGCGATTCAAGCCCCCGCTGAGATATCTCGCTTTGCAGCCCGCGTGTCACATAATCGGTAAGCGAGCGGTAAGGACCGCCCTCCGAGCGGTGTTTTACCGCCGCCTCGGCCATCGTTTTTCCGACATTTTTGATAAACGAAAGACCGTATATAATGTCGCCGTCGGAAACGGTAAATCCGACATCGCTTGTATTGATATCCGGTTTTCTGATATTTATCTTCAGCCGTCCGGCTTCGGAAAGATACGGCGACAGGCTTTCGGTGCCCTGAGATGAATTCATCAGCGCGGCGATGTATATCGCGGGGAAATGCGCCTTGAGATAAGCGGTGCGGTAGGAGATCATACCGTATGCGGCGGCGTGGCTCTTTTTAAAGCCGTAGTTCGAAAAATCGATCATCGACTCAAACAGCTCGCCGGCGTCAGTTTCGCTCATCCCGCGCTCGGCAGCGCCCCGAATAAAGGTGGAGCGCTCTTTTTCGATTACCCCTTGCTGCTTTTTGGCAATCGCCCGCCGCACAATATCGGCTTTTCCGTAGGTATATCCCGCTACAAAGCGGAATATCATCATAACCTGCTCCTGATAGACTATGCAGCCGCAGGTTTCCTCCAAAATCTTTTTCAGTTCCGGATTTTTATAAACTATCTTCGACGGATCGCGGCGGTTTTCAAGGAACTTTCCGATCGATTCCATCGGCCCGGGACGGTAAAGAGCTATCGCGACCATTATGTCCCGCAGATTAGCCGGTTTCATATTGACAAGCAGCTGCCTCATGCCGGCGGATTCAAGCTGGAACATACCATCGGTATGACCCGACGAAACAAGCTCAAAAGTAGCGGCGTCGTCGAGCGGTATCCGTTCGGCTGAAAAATCCGGATTTATTTTTCTGATCTGCTGTTCTGCGTTATCGATAACCGTCAGATATCTGAGCCCTAAAAAATCGAACTTCAGAAGCCCTAGCTCGGCGAGGGTGTCCATATCATACTGAGTGACAACGGTATCGTCGTTTTTGGCCAGCGGAACATAATGGGTAATCGGCTTGTCGGTGATAACAACGCCGGCGGCATGAGTTGAGGTATTCCGCGGCATTCCTTCAAGGCGCTTTGATATGTCGATGAGCTGCCTTATTTCATCAAAGCTCTCGTAAAGTTTTTTCAGCTCCGGCATCTTAAGTGCGTCGTCGAGGGTAATGTTAAGCATACGGGGAATCGTACGGGCGACGTCGGATAATTCCGATGACGACATACCCATCGCCCTTCCGACATCCCGAACAACGGCTCTCGCTGCGAGAGTTCCGAAAGTGACAATCTGACAGACATGATCCTTGCCGTATCGGTCGGAGACATATTTTATTACTTCCGGCCGGCGCGCAGAGCAGAAGTCGATATCGAAATCGGGCATCGAAACGCGCTCTGCGTTAAGAAAGGTTTCAAATAACAGCCCGTATCTGAGAGGATCTATATCGGTAATCCTAAGCAGATAAGCCACGAGCGAGCCGGCGCCGGAGCCTCTTCCGGGACCGGTGGGGATATTATTGTCCTTCGCGTAGTTTACAAAGTCCGCGACTATAAGGAAATACTCGGAATAGCGCATATTTGCTATAACGAGCAGCTCAAACTCAATCCTCATCTTATAGTCTTCGGCGGAAAATTCTTCGTCGTATATGACGCTGCCTTCGTCAAGCCGGCGCTTAAGCCCGTCGTAGGCGCATTTTTTGATATAAGCGTCCGGTTTCGAGCCGTCGGGAGGCGTAAAAGTCGGAAGATAACGCTTCTTGAACTCAAAGTCGAAATTGCAGCTCTCCGCGATTTTTACGGTATTTGCCATAGCTTCGTCAATTTCGGAAAGTCCGGGAAATGTCTGCCGCATTTCATCCGCGTTTTTTAAATAAAATTCGTCGGTTTCAAAATCTTCCGGCAGCGGGTCGGTTATCCGGCTGTTTGTCTGAATACACTTGAGAACCCGATGCGCCTCCGAATCGCTTCTTTCGAGGTAATGAACATTGTTCGTCAAAACAAGCGGCAGTCCGGCTTCCCGCGCCAGAGCGGCTGTTTCGAGCATAACGGCGCGTTCCGAATCAAGCCCGTGATTCATCAGCTCAAGATAAAAGTTCTCTTTGTATATAGAAGCGAGCCTCAGCGCATATTCGCGCGCGGATGCGAGATTATTCGCTGCGATTCTTCGTCCGACGCCGCCCTTCGCCGAGCCGGAAAGCGCGATAAGCCCCGAGCCGTAACGGCCGAGGTCGCTGAAATCCACCGCCGGCAGGTTAAATTCCCCTTCGGTAAATCCGCGTGATACAAGCTCTATAAGATTTCGATATCCTTCATCGTTTTTAACAAGCAGCACCAGGCGGTCAAGATTGTCGCCGTAAACATCCCTCGGAGCTTTGGAATCCAAGGGACGGATATATATCTCGCAACCGATGATCGGTTTTACATTCTCAGCGATACAAGCCTTGTAAAAGGATACGGCGCCGTACATGACGCCGTGATCGGTGATGGCGACAGCGCTTTGACCGGCGGCTTTCACCGCTGCCGGGATGTCTTTTATCCGGCAGGCGCCGTCGAGCAGACTGTATTCGCTGTGAAGATGAAGATGAACAAAATCCATTTTTTTAAAAATGCCTTGTGGCTGTGAAATAATACGTATCAAATATCTTTTGCCGCGTCAGAAAGCTTTCGAAGCCGGTGAACCACGCCGGATTTGGTAATAGGCGGCTGATGCAGCGAAGCGAGTTCGCCGAGAGAAGCGAGCGGATTTTTCAGCCGAAGCTCCGCGGTCTGCCGCAGACTTTCAGCCATATTTGCGAGTTTTCCCGACTCAATCAGCAGCTCGATTTCCTGTATCTGCTTCTGCGCTGCCGTGACCGCCCTGTTGATATTAGAAGTCTCAAAGTTGGTGATACGGTTTGCCTCGTTGCGGTATTGTTTATGTATGCGGGTGTTTAATGCTTCAAACGCCGGCGTTGATGCTCCGACATAATTCAGAAAATCCTCGACTTTTTCCGCTTGTCGCAGATACAGTGTGGTAGTTTTCCCCCCGGCGCCTCTTGAAGATTCATGTCTGAGCGGCTTGAGATCGATTTCGATGAGAAAAGCTTCCAAATCATCAGCTAAAGCAATTCCTCCGTCCGTATCCCGCGGAATAGAGATCTCAAGCCGGTAATCTCGCTTCGGATCGCCGACAAAACCGGACGAAAGAAAGACGCCGCAAAGAAAATAGCGTCCGCAGTCGGGACAGGAGAAAAAATCGCGGTCTATATGGTCAAAATTTTCGATAACCATTATTTCCCCCCGCTTCTCTCCGGCCGTTATAAGCCAGTCAACCAGGGAGGAGGATGTCTCGTCCGAGCGTCCTCTCGAAAAGAGCAGCATGCCATATAAAAGCGCGGTCCGACAGCAGGCGGACCGGCAGTTTTTCTTGCACTGCGACACAAGATATTTCTTAACAGAGAGATTAAAGCTGTCTTTTGTGCCGTTTTTTTCAATGTTATCCATAACCTTAGTTCACGGACCTATAAGACGGACTTCCCGTTCGATTCTGACGCCGTATTTTTCGAAGACAACAGAAGCTATATATTCTGTCAGAGCAACAACATCGGCCGCCGTCGCATTTCCCGTGTTTATTACAAATCCGGCGTGCTTTGCGGATACTTCCGCCCCGCCTGTTTTACATCCTTTAAGTCCGGCTTTGTCGATAAGCGCGGCGGTAAAATGTCCGGGCGCCCGCTTGAACATCGAACCGGCAGAGGGATAATCAAGAGGCTGTTTTTCCCGCCTTGCTTCCATATTTTCATCCATCTTGCGCTGAATCTCGTCGCAGTTGCCGGGGAGAAGCTCAAATTCTGCGGAAAGTATTATATCATCTCTCTCCATATATGAGCTGCGCCGGTAGCCGAAATCGTGTTCCTCAGCCGTAAGGAGGGCGATTTTACCGCTTTTGGGAGAAAGATACGCGCTCGATCTCAAAACCTGACTTATCTCACCGCCGTAAGCGCCGGCGTTCATATAAACCGCTCCGCCGAGCGAACCCGGAATGCCGTATGCGAATTCAAGACCGGAGAGCGACGCCCTTTGAGCCGACATCGCAAGCAGGGAAAGCGGCGCTCCGCACTCGGCATGGATTTTATTTTCGTTGACGCAAATCTTCTTAAGTTTTGTCGTAAAGATAATCGCCCCGCGGAAGCCCTCGTCGGAAAACAGGATGTTCGAAGCGCTGCCGCAGACCAAATACCGAGTTCCGCTGCTTTCCGCCGCTAAAATTAAATCGGAAAGCGCATCAATGTCGCCCGGCCAGACCGCCATATCCGCCGGCCCGCCGATACGGAAGGTACAAAAGCGCGCAAGCGCGGCGGACAGCTCATAATCGGCTCTTCCCGCGGCTTTCAGGGAATCGGCCGAAGCGAAAAAATCAGCCTTTATCGTTTCATTCATCGTCGTTTATGTTTTCGGCGATTCTGCCCGACTCAAGCAGCGAATCACGGCTGTCAAGCAGCTCCTGAGCCGATTTTCTGATGGCGTCGGTTATCTCTATCCCGCCCATGATCCGCGAGATTTCGTCTATACGACCGTTTCTGTCAAGCTCGTCAACGTCGGTTTCGGCTCGCCCGTCCTTTTCATACTTTTTAATAAGCAGATGTTTTTCGGCCAGCGCCGCGATCTGCGCGCTGTGCGTCACACAGATTACCTGAGCGTCGGCTGCGGTGAGGGCTAACTTAACGCCTATCTTCTGAGCGGTGCTGCCGGAGACGCCGGTGTCTATCTCGTCATAAACGATAGCCCCGATCCCGTCTCTGCCGGAGAAAACGCTCTTTAAAGCAAGCATTATACGCGAAAGCTCGCCTCCCGAGGCTACTTTGGCAAGCGGCTTGAGCGGTTCGCCGGGGTTTGTCGATACCATAAAAGCCACAATATCGCGGCCATCCTTGCCGTATTGCATAACTCCTTCGCTCGAAACTGACCGCGTCACCTGCGCCGTAAATCTTACCTTCGACATATCCAGATAAGCAAGCTCTCCGACAACTTTTCGGCTGAGAGAAACGGCGGCAGCCGAGCGAAGCTCGGATAAATCGGCGGCGGCGGTTTTAAGGCGGCTCATAACATCTCCCTGCTCGGCGCGCAGCTCCTTCAGACGCATATCCGAGCCGTCAATCGCTTCAAGTTCCCGGCGGGCGTTATCGCGGAAGGCGAGGACATCGGAAAAATCCGGTCCGTATTTGCGCTTGAGTTTTTCGATAACCGCAAGGCGGCTTTCAATCCTGTTGAGCGCCGCGGTAGGATCCTCATCGCCGAAATCACAGGCTTGGCTAACCCTTTCGGCGATGTCTTCCAGCTCATACATATATCCGCGAAGTCGTTCCGCTTCCTTTGCCGCGTCCGGCAATTCTTCCGAGAGGGCGTCAAGGGCGTCAGCCGCCTCTCTTATAAGCTCGGAGGCGGTTTTGAAGGTTTCGGATCTGTAAAGGTTTTCACGGATAGTATGCGCATTTCTCTGAAGTTTTTCAAGTGATAGGATTTTCTTTTCCTGCGAAATAAGCTCCTCTTCTTCGCCCCGGCGCAGCTTTGCATCCTCAATATCCGCGATTTGAAATCTCAGCATCTCCGCCCGGCGAAGTTTATCTCTCGTATCTGTAACGAGAGAGGATATCTCGCGCTTCAGCTCAGCCGCTCTTTTGTATATCTCACCGTAATCGGCAAGCATCCGGAGGCTTTCGGGAGCCGTCCAACCGTCCAAATAGGATATATGAGTGCCATCGTCAAGCAGGGCTTGATTCTCATGCTGTCCATGGATATTTATAAGATGAGAGGCGCAGTTTCGCAGCATGGCAATGGTAACAACCCGACCGTTTATCCGCGCCTGAGAGCGGCCGTCGGCGCTTATATCCCGCTGCAGGCAGACAAGACCGTCGTCTCCCGCGGTTATGCCGTTCTGATCCAGCGCTTCGATTTCGCGTTCTGTAAGATTACCAAAGACACCGCTGACCATCGCCTTGCTTTCTCCGGAACGGATAAGATCGCGATCCGGACGGTTTCCCATTAAAAGGCCTATCGAGCCGATTATAATTGATTTTCCGGCGCCGGTTTCTCCGGTAAGCACATTAAAGCCCCGTCCGAAGTTAATATCTATCGACCGGGCTACCGCGATATTCTCGATATGCAGGGAAAGAAGCACAGCAAATTACCTCACGAAAGGGAATTACCGTACCGTATTCAGCGGCGCGGCTGTCCCTCGGCTACGATGGAATCAATGTGTTTTGTAATTTCGGCGGCAATATCGTCGCTGCGAGAAACTATGAGTATTGTGTCGTCGCCGGCAATAGAGCCGATGATTCCGTTCATTTCGAGGCTGTCAATGGCAGCGGCGGCAGCCTGCGCCATGCCGGGGTAGGTTTTTACAACAATTAGGTTGTTTGCGGCCTCTGCCCTTATCACCGCCTCGATGATGATCTTGCGGTATTTATCCGTCGAAGCGCTGATACTGTTCGGAGCGGCGTAGCGATACGCCCCGCGGCCGTTTGAAACCTTTGTCAGCCCCATTTCGCGGATATCGCGGGAAACGGTTGCCTGAGTGACATCGAAGCCGACGTGAAGAAGCCGCTTTTGCAGCTCTTCTTGGGTTTCGATATCATAGTCGGTGACAATCTCCAGGATTTTTTTCTGTCTGTCGGTTTTCAAGGTTCTTCTCCTGATCTTGTGTTCTTAAATTGTTTTAATTATTAATAAGGGGGGGTTATTTTAAAGCCGCTTTCTACTGCGACATTTTACGGCTGAGTACTTGATAAAAATTATGACGGTTCATACGGATAAACGAGGTTGTTATATCAGACTTTACAAGCGTAACCGTTTCGCCGCGTTTGAGCGAAAGGCTGTCGATTCCGTCAACTGTCAGATAAAGCACGCCTTTATCTGCGGGATCGGGTGAGGTTTTCGAGGAGGAGTTGACAACTCGCAGCTCGGAATTTGCCGCGAAAAGCATCGGCTTTGCTCCGAGCGAGTGCGGACAGATCGGAGTGACAACAAAGCAGTCAAGCCGGGGATCGACAACCGGTCCTCCGGCGGAAAGGGAATAAGCGGTTGAGCCGGTGGGAGTCGCAACAATCAAGCCGTCCGCATAATACTTCGACACATAATCCCCGTCGCAAAAAAGCTCCAGTTCCGCCATCCTCGAAATAACGCCGTGAGAAATAACGGCGTCGTTTAAGGCGAGAAAGCTTTTGCCGTCGTCTGTGCAGACGCAGAGCATCATCCGGTTTTCCACCCGGTAATCGCCTTCAAAATAGCGGCTTATCAATCCGATCTCGTTAGGTTCGAGCTCTGTAAGATATCCGAGATGTCCGCAGTTTATCCCCAAGATCGGAATGCCGAGAGGAGCCGCCCGCCTCGCCGCCCGCATAACGGTTCCGTCGCCGCCTATTACAATAAGCAAATCTGCCGGCTCACCGCCGTCTGAGATTTCAGCCGAACTTTTCATTACGCGCGTTTGGCAGTCAAAGTCTGAGAGGGCAGAGAGAACAGTATTTGCGTGTTCAAATCCAATATCGCGGTATGGATTTGAAATTACCCATATTTGTTTCATGGGCAGGATACCTTAGTTATACAATCAATCGTCATTATTATTGCTTTCTGAACAGTGCGGGAAATTCTATGTTTCCGTCTCCGCCCTTAATAGGCGAGACAATCGTTTGCATTAAGTTGAGACCGTAAAGCCGCGCGCTTTCGCGGCAGCGCTCAATGGCGGCCGAACGGAGTTTTTCGTCTTTTACGACGCCGTGTTTGTCAAGAGCCGCGCGCCCGCATTCGAACTGAGGCTTGATAAGCGAGATAAGAGCTCCGCGTCGGCAAAGCAGCCTTTGTATATTGGGATAAATCAGCGTTTGGGAGATAAAGCTTACATCCATAGTGATTATCGGATGCATACCGCCGACATCCTCGGGAGTGAGGTTTCGGGCGTTAAAATTCTCAAGGAGCCGCACCCGGCTGTCAGATCGCAGTCGCTGTATAAGCTGACCGCTGCCGCAGTCGACCGCCCATACCCTCGACGCGCCGAAAGAAAGAAGACAGTCGGTAAATCCGCCGGTTGAGGCGCCTATGTCGACGCAGACAGCGCCCTTTATCTCCTCCTCAAGACCAAAGCTTTTAATTGCAGCTTCAAGCTTGAGTCCTCCGCGGCTGGCGTAAAGACATATATCGGCGCCGATTTTGACGTCGTGTTCGGCGCTTTCGTCTATCTGTTTTGACGGCTTTTCTATTACATCTCCGTCAATCGTTACCTCTCCCGCGTAAATCGCCGCCTGCGCCTTTTCGCGGCTTTCAAACCAGCCAAATCGGCAGAGGTAGACATCTGCGCGCACAAAAACCCCCTCAGAACGGCTTGATCAGCAGCGGTATCGCAATTCCGAGCGCCGCGCCGCCGACAACCTCTATCGGAGTATGTCCGACGAGTTCCTTGAGCTCTTTATATTCCTCTGAGTTCTCCACTTCGGGATTGTTGATCACAAGGTTGTTCAGAACTTTCGCAATGTCTCCGGTCTCGCGTCGGACGCCGGCGGCGTCGTACATCACTATAAAGGCGAAAATCGAGGAAATCGCAAAAAGCGGGGAAAGAAACCCCTGCGTCAGTCCGATGGCAAGAGACAGAGAAACTACCGCGGAGCTGTGCGAACTCGGCATTCCTCCCGACGACCATATAAGCTTCGGAGAGAGCTCTTTGTGGACGATCAGATTGATTATAACCTTGAGTATTTGGGCTATAAGCCAGCTCACGGCAGAGCAGACAAGAGGGTAGTTTTTGTAAACGTTGAAAAACGAATCTGCGGTTGAAAGATGACTAAACATATTTTTTCTTTATATCAGGTTTTTCTGTTAAGCAGATATTCCGCGAAGTCGGCAAGTATCTGCCCGTTATCAATTAAGCCTGCAGCTTTTACGGCGCGGTCGGTAAGCGCGGCTGCGTATGCGCGGGCTTCGTTTTCCGTCATATAAGTCATGAAAGTGGTTTTTTTGTCCCCCTCGTTTTCGCCGTCGCATCTTCCGGTAGCGGCTCTGTCTGCGGAGGCATCAAGCATATCGTCGACTATCTGGAAAGCCCGCCCGATACCGTCGGCGTATGCGTCTGCTGCCGCTATAAACGGCGAGTTCATCTTTCCTGCGGCGATAACTCCGAGCCGGCAGGCGCNTTTTATAAGCATTCCCGTTTTAAGGGACTGTGTAAGCTCAAGTTCATCAAAGGTAAGTATACGGCCTTCCGACTCAAGGTCGAGCTGCTGACCGCCGCACATTCCGCTTCCTCCGGCTGATTCGGCAAGCAGCCGCACCGCTTCAACCGTTTGTTCGGCGCTGAGCCCGCAGCCGGCGGCTGTTTCAAAAGCCATAGACTGAAGCGCGTCTCCGGCAAGCAAAGCGCCCGCGTAACCGTATACTATGTGGTTAGTCGGTTTCCCTCTCCGCATATTTCCGTTGTCCATGCAGGGGAGATCGTCGTGTATGAGGGAATAGGTATGAATCATTTCTACGGCGCAGGCAAGCGGCAGCGCATCATTCACACTGCCTCCGAGCGCGCGGCAGAATTCGATTGTAAGGAAAGGGCGAACCCTTTTTCCGCCCGCCAGAAGGGAATAGCGCATCGCCTCCCTTAGCTTCGGATAATTCTCGGCTGATTTTTTAAGCAGCCGCTCGATATAGCCGTCAAGCGCGCGGTCAATAAGAGCCGCGTTGTCAATAATTCTTATCGTGAGTTCTTCGTTATTTATCATCGGAAATAAAATCCTTTTCCTCAATAGTGCCATCGGGGCGTTTTGTAAGCAGTTTGATTTTGCGCTCAGCTTCGTCAAGCATCGCCGTGCATCCGCTTATAAGCTTAACACCCTCCTCATAAAGGGCGAGCGATTCGTCAAGCGGCGCCTTTCCGGATTCAAGAGCTCTTATAATCTCTTCGAGACGAGTCATCTGAGCTTCAAAGTTGTCCTTCTTTTCTTCGGATGAATGTTTGCCGGTCAATTTGTTTTCCTCTGTTTTTTGCTTCGGCATATCAGCCGAATTTTCTGGTTGATGTTATTTCAGCTTCAGCTTCGCCGTCGCTTAAGCGGATACCAACGCGGTCGCCGTCGCTCAGCTGATCAATCGAATGAACGGTATCGCCGTCGGCTGTAATCAAGCCGTAGCCCCTGCCGAGTATTTTGAGCGGTGAGAGCGCGTCCAGCCTTCCCGCGATTGATGCGCATTCGGAACGCTTCGCTGAAATCAGGTTTTCAGCGGTTCTGTGGAGTCGTTCCGCGTAGTTGTCAAGAGAAATCGAAAGTTCGTCGTAAAGCCGTTCGGGAAGCCGGAATATTCGGTTGCTTTTTGCGTTTTCAAGTCGTTGGCGGAGGTACGTAAGCTCACGGGTCATCGCAGCTCCGAGACGCAGCCGTTGATTTTCAAGCCTTTTTGCAAGCTCGCTTCCGTCGGGGACAGCAAGTTCAGCCGCGGCTGACGGAGTCGGCGCGCGAAGGTCGGCGGCAAGGTCGCAGATTGTCGTGTCAATTTCATGACCGACTCCGGAAATAACCGGTATCTCGGATTTCGATACCGCATAAGCCAGCCCCTCGTCGTTGAAGCACCAAAGATCCTCGATAGAACCGCCGCCCCGCCCGATTATGATTACATCCACCGGAAAATCCGAGTTGAAAAATTCAATCCCCGCGATAAGCTGCGCCGTAGCCTCAGCCCCCTGAACCGCGGCGGGATAAATATAAAGCTCGGTCGCCGGAGAACGACGGCTGAAGACATTCATCATGTCGCGGAGCGCCGCGCCGGTTGGGGAGGTAACGATACCTATCCTGCGCGGATATTTCGGTATCGGCTTCTTTGTTTCCGCTCTGAGCAGACCCGCATCCCAGAGCTTGCGCTTAAGGCGCTCAAATGCGGCAAACCAGCTGCCGACGCCGAGAGGAGTAGCCGAGTCGCAGATAATCTGATGATACCCGCCCTTTATGTAAAGCTCAACCCGACCGTGAACAAGCGCTTTTGCGCCTTCAAAAAGCTCGTTTGACCAGCCGGAGGCGGCGTCGCGGCGGAACATCACCGCTTTGATGACGCTGTCGTCGTTTTCCTTTAAGGTAAAATAGATATGTCCGGAGCGGTTCGGACGCAGGTTGGAAATCTCCCCCCAGACCGTCACATCGGAAAGCTGCGGGTGACAGTCCATCAGATTTTTGATATAGCCGTTCAGCTGAGTGACGGAAAAACCGTCTATCGAAGGTTCGCCACTTCTGTCGTCCTCTTCAAAACGGTCAGCCGGATCATCAAATTCTTCGGTGTCGTCGCCGAAATAGAATTCAAGGTTGTTATCGTTTGTCATTTAGTTTGTCCCATTTTCGGGAAGTCAGCAGGGCGATTCCGGCAGCGTTGTCGGACGAATATTCAGGCTCGGCGAAGAGGGCGTTATATTTTGTTTCAAAATATCCGCGTATCCGCCGGTTTGACATCACCCCGCCGGCGTAAAGCAGCGGCAGCCCCGGGTATTGCCGCAGTGCGTTTTCTGTCATTCTGTCCAGCGTGTCGCGAATGAAATCGATTGCAAAAAGCGCCGTTTTACCGTCCGGCTCTCCATTTCGCTTCATCCGCGCGGCGATATTTTCAAGCCCGGATAAATTGCACTCGGTGCCGTCAACCGAAATCTCCGGCTTGTTGCGCGGCTTCTTTCCGATTTTCAGTGCGGAAAGATAATCGTCCGCCAATTTTTCAAGCGCCGGACCGCAGGGAAAGTCGAGACCCATCATCACCCCGATTCTGTCAATCGCCTGACCGGCGTTGAGATCCTTTGTGCCGCCTATTATTTCACAGCCAAAATCATGTCCGTCGCAGAGCAGAAGCTCGGTAGTTCCTCCGGAGACATGGAAGGCAAGGAACCTGTCACAATCGAACAACTCCCCGCCGGACGACCAGACTGCCGCGGCGATGTGACCCGCCTGGTGCGAAAAATCAAAGACCGGAACCCCTAAAGCCGCCGCGGCGGAATGAGCCGCCGCAACTCCTGCAAGAAAACAGGGCATATACGAACTTTCGGCGTCGCGAGGTCTTGCAGCGCAGCCGACAGCCGAATAGTTCTTAACAGAATCCGAAGCGTCAAGCCGCTCCATAAGAGTCGGAAGGTTTGATACATGAGCGAATACGGCGTCGCTTTGCCGCAGCCCAAGCTGTCCTTCGCGGACTTTGAGCGGGCTTTTCAGGTTAAGCGCGACCTTTCCGCCGTCAACGACCGAAACAGAGGTGGTATAGTTGCTTGTGTCAATGCCTAAAAACCGTGGCATCTCAGCGGACCTCTCCTTTTTTTCCGTCTTTATCGGAAGAGGAGGCTCTCGGCTTTCCGGATTTCCTGCTTTTGCTCTGACGGGCTTTCGCGCCGCAGGCTTCGGCGATTGAATTTAAAATCCCGTTTATAAAAGCCGGCGCTTTTTCGTCGTCGTAGCTTTTAGCCAGTTCAACCGCCTCATTTATAGCGACAGAGGGCGGAATGTCTTCGCAAAATATAAGCTCGAAGGCGGCGACACGAAGGATGCCGAGAGTTACCTTTGCAAGCCTTGCGAGTTTCCAGCCGCGGGAATTGTTCTCGATATACTCATCGATTTTTTCTCTGTTCTCGGCAACTCCGAAATAAACCCGTCGTATATATCGGTCATCCGGACATTCAAGCATTTCGAGTCCGTCGGTATAAATCTCCTCAAGAGAGGACGGATCGGAATCGGTATATCCGGCTGCGGCGACCAGTTTGAAGGCAGCGGTGCGCGCGTCGCTCCGTTTCATATTTGCCATCTGTATCTCCAAAATAAACGGCCGCGCCGCGAGGGTTTTTATATATCCGCTCCGGTCAGCCTGAAAATATACATTATTCAATGCTTATATTATACATAATTTTCTCTTGTTTGTCAATATTATTATTTGAATAAACAAAGGATTTCTAACATAAATATAAATGATGTTCTTTCGGCATGCGCGGAGACGAAGGTATACGGCTGTATAACCTTTTGATTTTGTATTCATGTATCCGATTTCGAATTTTCATAAATATCCGATTGAAAATAAAGAGCAAATATGATATAATCAATAAGTAACAACCTGCGGCGAAATTGCCGCGGCGGCAAGTCTGCCGAGTGTCAACGTTTTTCCGGATTTGGATTATTAAAATGAATTTTTGGCGTTATTTCAGGGATAATATTTTATATCCCGGCTGTGTGATATTTTCAGTCTGCGTTTTCGCTTTCGCCCTGCTCGGAACGCTCGGTGAGGCGCGGAACATTGTTCCCGGACTTCTTTATATGTTCCTGCTGCTGGTATTTTCTCTGCTGCTTGCGGCGCTGAACCGGCTTTTTTACTCGTCTTTTTCGACTCCGGCTCAATTTGCCCTTCATTTTTTGGGAACGGCGGCGGATTTTATCGTCATATTCATTCTTGCCGGCGGTTTTTATAAAAACGGCGCGAAATCGACGATGATAATAATGCTCTTTTTTGTGCTTATCTATGCGGTCGTAATATCCATATATCTTGGCGTTCGCTCACTCAAGAGAAAACGTAAGATAGACAGCTCCGAATATAAAAAACAATTCTGACACGGATAGAGTAAAATGTTAAACAAACTCGTTATTAAATATATCGCGGCAACGGTCGGTTTTCTGCTTTTGCTCCCGGCTTTTTTAGGCTGCGGTTCAAACGCCGCGCCGGCGATCACCGAGATTATAACCGCGCTTGATGAGCCGATCGAAGTCGAAACCGTTTCCGCGAGGGAAAATCCAAACGAAAATACCGCCGATATCATTTTCGGGGAAATCCCTGCGAACCAAACCGATAATCCGCCCGAAACCGACGCTCCTGTCGACCCGAATGTTGTCACAATATCCGTTCAGACGGAACCCCCGCCGCAAGAACCGCCTGCGCAGGATACGCCCGCGCAAGTTTCTCATCCGCAGTCCGACTACTCAGCGATAGCTCCGACCGCTCTCCTTGCCAAAACCGAAGACGCCGGTCAGGAATACATCGACGGCATTATCTTCGTCGGAGACAGCACCACATACGGACTGAAACCGTATAAAATGCTGAAAGACGGCAAGGAGACAAAGCAGGTCTGGACTCCGAAATCCGGCACCCTGACGCTTTCCTACGCGACAATAACAAAAATAGTCTATCCCGACGACGGCTCTGAGATTACGATAGCCGAGGCGGCCGAGAAAAAACAGCCGAAGATGATGGTCCTGACCCTCGGGGTAAACGGAGTGTCGTTCATGGAGGAGGACTTCTTCAAAAGCGAATACGCAAAGCTGATAGCTCAGATAAAACAGGTAAGCCCCGATACCGTGATAATACTCCAGTCGATTTTCCCGGTCGCCCGCAATTACAAAAGCCTTTCGCAGATAAACAACACCAAAATATCCGCCGCGAACAAATGGATCGCCGCAGTCGCCGAAAGCGAAGGCGTCTATTTCCTTGATACCTACTCGGCGCTGGTAAACGCCGAAGGCTGGCTGCCGGACGAATACCAGAACGGCGACGGCATTCACCTTAACACAGCCGGCTTTACAGTCGAGCTTAATAATATCCGCACCCACAAGGTGCCGTGAAACGAGGACATATTATGATTAAAACCAAATTCGCCGCCGCGCTGCTGCTTTTATCCGCCGCGCTTATATTTGTCGGCTGCTCCGGCGATACAAAAACCATCCCCGACCTTCCGGTATCCGATATAGCCGCCGCCTTTGATACAAAAATCTCCGCATCCGCCGACCTTGCCGACTGCGGAGACGATTATCTCATAAATATGTGCGGCGTAAATCCGCAGGATATCGACGGCTATGTCATGAAACTCCAGGTTTCCGGCACCGGCGCCGACAGCTACGGCATCTTCAAGCTCATCGACGAAACCAATAAAGAAGCCGTCGAAAGCGGCCTCAACGCCTATATAGAAAACCTCAGGGCAAATTACGAAAACTTTAACTACCTGCCCGAAGAAGAAGGCAAAATAAAAGGCGCGTCGGTCAGAGTTTACGGAAAATATGTCTATTTCACCATCCTCTCCGAAACTGAAAAAGCCGCCTGCGATTCTGCTTTCGATGAGATTATGAAGGGGAAGTAATAACAAACGATAAAAAATACCGCCCGTGAAAGGGCGGTTTGTTTATTCTGTTTTATCCCCTCAACTCCAAAGCCTCTTCCTCAATAATCTCCCTCTCGCTGAAATGCACGTGCTTTCCGTCAATAATTTGATAATTCTCATGCCCCTTGCCGGCAAAAAGTATAATATCCCCCTCGCGCGATATCCTGACGGCGTATCTCACCGCGTCGGCGCGGTCGGCAAACCTCACATACGGCGGATGACGGTCGGCTTTGACTATCCCGCGCTCAATCCCCGCGATTATCTGCATCGGCGGCTCGCGGTCGGGATTATCGGAGGTCAGAATAAGAAAATCGGCAAGTTCCGCGGCGATTTTGCCCATCGGCTCGCGCCGCAT